>Ga0209125_1001050_pt1 | contig 29198 bp, 32 predicted proteins | sample BarGraIncub1131A_FD_184503 | JGI IMG/M metagenome (GOLD analysis project Ga0209125, IMG submission 184503) | Arctic peat soil microbial communities from Barrow, Alaska - Barrow Graham LP Incubations 11-31A (SPAdes) (version 2) | ecosystem: Environmental > Terrestrial > Soil > Wetlands > Peat... | reverse complement strand
AGTTCTTCGATTGCTTTCTTGGAATAGACATTCACGGTCATATTATTTGCCCTCACTTTCTTCACTGGCGAATTTGTAAAAAGTGTTGGGCTTTAATCTGAGAATTTCCATTGCCTTAACCGCCGTGATTTTTTTGTCTTTCCATTCGGTATATACTTCGTTCCAATTTTCGGGACGTTCTGCTTTCGGTCTGCCTACCGCTACGCCTGTTTTGACTGATACCCTTTTGCCGTCCACTATCGTCATTCCGTCTATGCCCTGTCGTTGCCGTTGCCTTATGCTCTCTCGTTCCTTTTGTGCTACATAAGATAAAATCTGTAATACCAAATCCGCTATAAATCTGCTGTCAAGATTATTCGGGTCTGCTGTCGTGTCAAGTAACGGCATATCTATAACCTTGATATTTGCGCATAACTCATGTGTGATGTACCGCCATTGTTCCAGCACTTCCGTATAATTGCGCCCCAATCGGTCAATAGAGAGGACAACAATTAAATCCCCTTTACGCACCACATTGAGTAACCGTTTGTATTCGGGTCTTTCAAATGAATTACCGCTTACCTTGTCGATATATATATCCCTGTCGGCTATGCCTTGTTCTTTCAATGCCTTTATTTGCCGACCTTCGTTCTGTTCCTTTGTGCTTACTCTCGCATATCCGTGTACTCTTGTATCTACCATTGCCGTAAACCACCTTTTTTTTGACAATATTATTATAACATATTCATTTGTAAAAGTCTAGATGATTTATAAATATTTATAAATAGTTATTTTCACAATTACAAATGCTTTTCAAGGGTGTTTCATATGTGTTTTTCATCTTTTGTAAAAGTACACTTATTCAAATAGAAGAAAGGAAATAGGGAAACTTATTGAACCATACCTTAAACACCCCAAACCGATACGGAAAAGCAAGAGATAGACGTCATCCGGCAAGGGATAACGTCTATCTCTTTTATGTTATAGATAGAATAAACATAATGGGAATTAAATCCAATCCATCGGATTCACTGGTGTTTTCATAATTCGCAGACTTTCTGATATGCGGAAAGCAGCTTTTCTCGACTGAGTGGTTTGCCGTGAGCGGGACAACATGTAATTAATATATCCTTATATGTTTACCATCATATAAGTACTCTGGAATAACAATTGCTTTCGATAATGGGTGATTCGCTAAAAGTAATCTGATATACCTTATCGCTTTACAAATATTTCTAATAAGTTCATTTTGATCATTCCAAATTGTTTCATCATATTCATTTTTGTATAGTTTATGTGCAGGTGTTTGCCGTAATTTCACAAGTCTTTTTAAAGGTTCAATAATATAGCTTTGAATGTTTGGATTGCCGACAATATTTAATCCCAACCATTCGCTTAGCAACATAACGGAACCCTTATTCCTAGTAGTCCCAGACTCGTCAATATATGTGCCATCAACTTTTTTTATCGTCGATGGTGAACATAGAAAAGTTTTTATATTAATGTTACTTGTCGTGATTTTCTCTAATGTATTTACAAAGCTATAATAGTTTTCACGGGTTGGCATAAGAATATTGTGGTAAGCAATTGGCCTTTGATTTTGGCTTGATCCATCGTAAGAGTATTCCTCTCTGAACATAGGTGTGATAGAAATAGCTTCACACATTTTGTTGATAAAATGCAATTCCATTAGCAATGCTTGATAAATTGAAATGTCCTCAACCCACTCCCCATAAATCAGGTTTTTTACAAACCCCTCATTTGGAAAATAATCTTTTTGCTTGTCAATTAAATAGTAAAACCAGTATCCCTGGACTTTTGCTGGCATTTTAATTAGGTCATCCGCAAATATTACAATAGCTCTTTTGAAGTGACTGATTTTTGAATAGGCAAGTCCAAAATCCTTTATGTATTCATAATCATCCAAATTATCTGAATCAAAATAACTATCATCTAGTGCGATGGAACCACGATAATCAGAGTAATCAATTAAGTACTTCGGATCTTTGAAATATCTCTCTATAACATCAATTTTAAAATAAACTGGTTTTAAAATATCTTTCTTGGCATCAAACATTCTATTAAATGGGCCTTCCTGCGACAATTTCTATCACCTCCATTAGTAAGAGTAATCTTGTCCGTCATAAACATAATGAGCAGTTCAGTTATACATCTTAAATGATTATTGCATATAGTGCTTGTCAAGCCGATTTACCTTTTCGGTACAATTTTATTTCCACTAATGTTTTTACTCTTACCTCCAATTGAAGAAATTGCATTTGCACAAATCTGCGTAAGAGGTTCACCTATTGCCGCTTTGTAATTGAACCCCAGCAGTTGCATGGCCTTGAGCGTATCAACACTAATCAATTCCTTAAATTTCTCAAAAGAATCGATAGGTGTTTGAGGACTCATATTTTTCACGATTTCAAGTACAGCTTCTACTGTCTTTTGTAAATGTTCAATATCTTCGTCGCTAATTTGATAACGTTCAATCTCGGCTTGATATGATTGCGCAATACGTAACGCATCCGCACGCTCAGCAAGTAGTTGGTTCACAATCTCATCGTATTCACTTCGCAATTTATTAGCATCACGTTCTTCTTTAAGTGATTTGATTTTTGTGTCAATTTTTGTTGCAGTTTCTTTTAAAATCAAGCCACTTAATGTATAACCCATTTCCACCAATGCAGCTGTCATAGTTTGATCCATAAAACTTCTCCGCTTTTTTATTCTTTATTCTCCTGTACAAATTATAAACAAAATGCGAAGTCCTATACTCCAACAAATCTTTAGTTTATCGATTTGGTCTATAAACATTAAGTGAAATTGAATTGACTTACCTAGCCATGGTTTGCTTATTCTGCGAAAAGCTTAATGAAATTTTTCTGTTGTTTTCTGTTTATATAACCGCAATGCAAATAAAATTCATGAGCATTTGTCCTGTCAAAACCAGAAACAAGACGTACACCGCAACAGTTACATTTTTTAGCCCAATTCTCGATAGCAATCAGCAGAGCCTTGCCAATGCCTCTTCCACGAAATGCTTCTTCAACTGCTATAGCCATAATGTTTTTTAGTGAGTCTGAATATGTACATTCATAGTCACTACCGTGGATATAGCCCACAATATTTTCGTCAATACAAGCAACATAGAGCTTTTCTGTTGGACGTTTCAAAATTTCAGAAAGCCTTTCTTTTGTCTTATTCAAGGGATATTCGTACCCAAAAGAATATTGATTAATATCATGTATTCTGTGATAATCAGAAATGCAGCATTCTCTTATAACCATAAGCCGTTTCACCACCAAATATAAGTAATAATTATATAGTTTAAACCTAATGCGCTACTCTTATAGATACCAAAAGTCCTAGTTGACTCATAATTCTCTGCGCTTACAATAGTCGTCAACCAAGGGGATTATGTTTTCAAGCCAAGCGAATCTATGGCTACGATCATAATAACCAAAGCAAGTATCATTTCTGTCGATTCTCAACTCATATTTCCACAAACCTTCTAACCAATATGTACTAAACTTTTTATACCCATGCTCATGCATTATCTTAACGATATCATTGGCATAGTAGGTTTTCCGTCCTCCGGTTATTTTCTCAATACACGAATTCTCTTTTTTACAAAAAGCTTCTATAACGGAAATCCAGTTTTGGTACCACATCCATTGACTCTTTGTAATGTAAATACCATACTCGTCTCTGCTTTTCAGTTCATCCTTCCAATACTGGGTCATCGCGCCTGTTGAAAACCATGTGTAACCCTTTTCTATCATCATATTGACTATCTCTTTTGATAGATATTTTTTCTTTTCGGTTTCTTTTATTAACATGTACGTCTTATTAAGACTATCTGCACCTTCTGTTCCTTCTGGTATAAATTCAACAACTTGATCTGCTTGACCTTTGCGTTTCGCGTTTAATCTCGTAAAGAGAACACGATATGCATAACGTGGGTTGATGGCCACATCATCAGGCAGCTTTTCTTCAAATTCACTAATAAAACTACACACATTATTTGACACTTTTTCGTTGTTTTGCAATTGTTCTTTTTGCTCTGGCTGTAAAGGAGAAAACTGTATTGCTAAGCCAAGCTGGTTATCAACGCCATATTCAGTGCCGAATAAGGTCTTAATGTAATAATTATAATTAATTGAGCATGCTTGAATTTTTGCACTAACGGCATCATCAATATTTTGTGTCATCTGATGTTCGATTTCATGGCGCAGGCCGATAAGAAACCTTAAATTTTCGGTTGTTTCCACATCTAGTGGAGATTTTTTATCATTTATGCATCTTTCTAATTCCCAATGCTTATATGCACCATGTGCCGTCTTATCATAACGCTTTTTTTGCCCCTGGCCATGCCCATATCGGTAGTCTACTCCATAATTTGAATAATAACAATGGAGTAAATAAGTCCATGCAATATTGGAGAGAACAATATGGTTCTCTGACTTAAAAGTAATCTGAGGATTATTATAAGTTTGAACAGCAGAAAGCATTGCTTCACGAGATTTGATAAGCAACTCCTTCTTTTTCATATATTTCCCCCACCTTTCTCATTATTGCTATGGCATGCTTGTCCTGGGTTTAATAAACATAATGAGCAGTCAAAGCTTTATATAGGCACTATTGATTGCTATTTTCTTCTAACATCTATTTGCTTAACTATATCAAGAACACGTTTATGGTACGCGGGGTCTTCTTCCTCGGCATCGTATACAACGTGGCGAGATATATATCTCTTATAAATTGAATAATCATAGTCTTTTTGGTCTGTCCAAGACACTAGAAAAATTTTAGAAATGTCTTTATTCTGGAACAGATCATCAATTGCATCTAGCTTTCCACCTCTGCATAGTGGATCAAGAGGATATAAAATAGCACATGAAAATTTATGATTTGTTTTATACCATGTTGATGCAGTGTTTAAGCTGTCGCATTCATAAAAGTTTCTTCCAATTCTTACTCGTTCCCCAGCTTTTAGATTCCTTTTTATATTGACCCAACCTAAGAACTCTTCATTTTTAATATTTTGCATGGAATTTGTGCGGAATAAAATTAAATGTCTTTCCAAACTTTTATTTAAAATACGTATAACAAGTTTGTGCTTTTCATATTGGTGAGTTCCCGTTAATAATAAGCATTTTTCATTGGATTGCAGAAACTCTTTAATTTGTTCCGCTGCTTGTTCTCTATTACCCATTAATATCACTCCTTATTAACTAACTATCATTGCTATCGACCATTCCTAATATTAAACTTAAATATCATAGTTAAAATCACACATTTTTAACTCATTTGTTGCAGTATATGGCTTGGGATTGTAACCACGTGTAAAATATCCGCTTTCTGAAAATAAATAAAGATTTTTTTTAGCTCTGGAGCACATGACATATAAGAGCTTACAAGTTTCATCATGGCAAATGGTTTCTCTCGTTATCTTCCAATTAGGAATAACTCCGTGAAGTAGTGAAAAGCCAATCATAGTAGTATACTCTTCACCCTTTACTCCATGAATTGTATTAATTACAATGCCTTTTCGTTCCATAAAACATTTTTCCATAGAAACATAATCAAAAGATAGATCAAACTGCTTAATTCTGCTAACGATTTTATCAACGAAATCCCGATATGTAGATTTTAACAAAGGGTAGTCCTCAATACTAATTTTAAGGCTGTGCCATAGATTTTTTACAGCCATTTTTATTGTGGATATACCATCTGCTTGATTAGCTTGAGTGGCGTTAATCGCTCTTAATACTAAATAATTATCAGCATAGTTTGGCATTAACACTCCAAAATCCATATGCAAGATATTTAATATATCTGTTGCTGTTCTTTTTCTGCCAGTGATTCGACCACTATATTGAGTAAAAAGCAACTTTGATATTAAATAGAAAACATTCAATGGATCTCGTTTAATAGGCGAAATGTCAGGAGCATCAAACTCCGCTTCAGGCATTACTCTTTTTAATTGGTTGGTGAAGGGGAATATTTTAAACCATGTGGGTGCAACTATGCAGATTTCATTTTCAGGCATACCACATGCAAGTTCAGATCTTAATATCTCCGCAATTTTAGCAACTAAATCATCTTTATCAATCTTGTTGTCGTACTTAAATGTTCCTAATTGCTCTTTGTACTCGGCAACAGAAAAAACACCTGTAGGTGACACTTCAAAGTTCGTATATAAATTTACCATTCGTTGTGTAGACCGATAGCAACCATCCAAACATTTTTCTGTAAATGGAACACGATATAAATCACGTATTTCTTTAGCCGTTTTTGCGACACCGCCCAATCCCGTATATATTGCTTGATTTGTATCCCCAACAAAAAGAATGTTAATAGAAGGATTCTCGCAAATCAAGCAAGACAAGATTTGGTATTGTGCTTCATTAGTATCTTGGAACTCATCTACGTGGATACTGCGAATTATATGAGAAATATTCTCTGCAATAAATCTGTGAGCGCTAACAAGTTCATATGAATATGATAAAATCAAATCAAAGTCAATCTCTTTATTCTTCGTTAATAGCTCATAATATTTTTCACGTATCAAGGGATTACTTCTTAAGTCGTCAATATAACCATTAATCTTTAGTTCTTCTGCAATGTTTTTAATATACTCATCTCGAATGTATTCATCAATAATACGGTATCCTTTGCTAAGGTTTGAATGATAGTTAGCATATGGTCTGATTATAAACTGCAAACAGAAGCTATGAATTGTGCCTGTCCAGATATTAGAAGTATCTATTCCCAAATCCAATAATCGCGTTTCTATTTCATCTGCAGCTCGATTGGTATAAGTAAGCGCAATATTAAAAAGATTAGAACTTTCATTCTTTTGAGCAAGATATGCAAGACGATAAGTTATTGTCCGAGTTTTTCCGCTACCGGGGCAAGCCGTAAGTATAAAGTTGTCATTACTTAAACAAATTTCTTTTTGATTATCATTAAGCTTTTTTAGAAAACCATATGGTTCCATCTTAAACTCCTAACTTATCATATTGCTTAATCAATACTGAAACCATGTCATTAGGAAATTTAACGCAGAATTCTTCTATTGCTTTAGTTTCATCTTCTTCAGTCTTTGCTGAATGAGTAAAAATTTTAAAAGCCGCAACTTCATCAGTTACTTCATATTCATCTATAGAAAAGCAAACCATTTTCAACTTTATTTTTTGAGTGATAATTTCTTGGCTGGCAAATGCAATAGCCTCTAAAATATAGTTCGGTATAATTGTTGCAGAATCCACTTGATCTGCTAGTAAAGTCGCATACCAACCCTTGCCGATTCTATTCGTTATAATAGATAAAGAATCATATCGTTCAGCGTCGGTTCCATTAAGGTTCTTTTTATGCAACTCTTTGGCCTCTTGGGTTTTTGCAGAATCTTTCGACTCTTCCTCCGGATAAGCAATATCTATAATCGAAGTAATATATGTCTGATTATTACTTATATCTGCAAAATCAATTTCTAACGTATGTGGAGCATAGAAGCTATTTACATATTTATTATCCGCAAATAATTTGCACAATTTATCTTTTCTGGTTGTCCCACGTTTCTCTGCTCCGGGCTTTTGATGTTTTGCATCAGAAACTTGTACATCAGAATCAGTGATGATAGCGCAATACCTCTGTAATCTCTTTTCATCAAATATGCAAGCCACATTTTCAAACCCAACACTACCAACATTAATTAAGCCAATTCCAAGCTCGTCAAGCGTAACTCCTAATATCTTTTTAGCAAGATGTGGTATAAGAATTTCTTCGCCATCACCCTCAACGAGAATGACACCTTTAGAGAACAGCAATACAGAACGTTTGGCATCTAAATATCTCTCTAAGCTTGTAGTTAGTGATACAGCTTTTAGGGCCAAGACGTTTCGACCAAAAGTATCTAGACCATTTGTTGGGCGCATAATTGTTGATACGTTTCCTGTTGCTTTCAAAACGTTTACCCGCTGAATTTCAGATACTTCTGAAAGATGAGTTGAATGCGTTGTCATCAACACCTGAGTATAATCCTTTGATAGCCCTAAATTTTCAAACAGGGTCTTCTGTATATGGGTATGAATATGGGCTTCCGGCTCTTCGATAATCATAATATTCAACAGTTCATGATGCCTATTAAACTCAAACTCCACTAATTTTAAGGCAATGAATATAATATTTAGATGCCCTAAGCCCAATTCATCAATGTCATTGTGACTAGAAGGAAGCATAGTAAGGTATTTAGATAGAGAATCCATATCATCTTTCAACTGGGATTCTAGTGAAATATTTGGTGAATAGACCATACCTATCATTTCATGTAGCTTATCGTTGATATGGTCTCCAATATTAGCGACCTCCTTTACATTTGAAATAGTTGCATTTAGCTTCCGTATTTGCTCTCTGATACTGTCTATATCTGTTGTTGCTATTTCAGACTGAACTGTATCAACAATTCTTCTAATAGGATTTTTCTGCTTATGTAACTCTGTCTGCACATCTCGTAGTGCATCAATAAAAACAACAGAAACATGCTTCCAAATATCCAGAATATTTATAGGATTTCCAAGTAAGGCTAAATCATCGTTGTCAGGGTCGCAATATTGGTGATTTAAAATATCTCCAACAATGTCTTTATATACTTGAGGATTTGTAAAATCAACTTGAGAACGTGCCGTGTAGCAAAAATCATAATCTGATAATGTCAAACCAGCTAAAATCTGATCAAATTCTTCTTGGGTCTGCGTACCTGATAGTTCTTTACGTTTTGCCTTTCCCGGACGAATATAAAGGGTTACCGTACCATAATTTGACCCTTCACAACGTATATAAGATTTTAAAAAATTTTCGTCTTCCGTTTGTGGAGTGATTTCTTTACAGACTTCTTCCTGTTTCTCCGTAGCGGTAATGCCATCAAAATATGCCGATATAATAATCCAGTGTCCTCTCCAATCACCTAATACATCTGAAAAATCCGATTCTTTTAATTGTTTTGAATTGTAGTAATATGCGTCATCTAACAATATGCGGAGTGCAGTCATAGCGTTAGATTTTCCAGAGTCATTTTCACCAATGATTGTGTTTGAACCTGGTAAAAATTCAAATCTAGCACCTCTTAAATTTTTGTAATTTACTATTTGTAAATACTTTAGATACATAAGGATTTCCTCTTTTTCTTGTTACATTTTATTTGAAGAGATGGCTCGAAGGTACTATAATGAGCTGCCCATAATTGCTATGATTCCATTTTATGAATCCCCAAAAGCCCTCATAGCCATAGCATTTCAATGAATCCGGCTGCAAACGCGAGTCAGATAATCTATTCATTAACCACCAGTATACCCCTATAGATTTCCATTTACAATATAATTCGACAAATAACGAAAAGGGCGCCTCCCTTCACCGGGAAGCGCCCTTTTCATCTTCTGTGCGATTTTGTGCTTCTATCTTCCGATTCACTGACCATCGTCTTTGAAGTGTCAATGACCTGCTGCATCATTGCCAGTAAGATGTTAAGCAGGGGATTCTCCGCGTTGGGTGATTCTTTAAAGTCATTCCTGATCTGCGCTATTTCCTCTTCCATTTTCGACAGCGTAATCATTGCGCTCTCCCCGTATTTGTGCAGTCTGTCATGCTGCACCAGAATGTCGATGGGAATTTCATACAGGTAGGAGATGTGCACCAGAATTTCAATCGGTGGCTCGTTGCGGCCCCTCTCATACCCGTTGTAGGTTTGCGGGGATATGCCGAGCCTATAATACAACCTCCTTCTAATAAATTTGCCATAATTATAATACAATACGCTAAAAATTACCACAATTTTCTTTATCTCAATTAACATTAACTTTTTACAGTCTTCGTAGCTGTATTGTCAACAAAGCCTTCTAAATACAGAAAAAATGGGTGCTTCTCAGTTCAGACTGGGAAACACCCATTTAAATACCCATTAGACTTAACGCGCTATATATCGCTTTTTCGGCGGTTACATTCCAGGCAGAGCAATTGACAATTCTCGGAGTTTGTCTTGCCACCTTTGCTCCACGGGGTTATATGGTCTGCTTCCATTTCGGGATACTCAAAATGCTCGCCGCATTTTACACATATACCGCCCTGCCGTTCATACGCCTCTCGCTTTTGATTTTCAGTAAAAGTCCGAATGCTTAAATGCTTTTCTTCTCCAGTCAAGACATAGGTATAAATGCCTTTTTTGTTTGTAATTTCATCGTCTCTCATAAGCGCGGTAATGCGGCTTTCAAGTGCGTCAGGGTCTAATGTGTCCTCTTTATGTTCATTGTATAGATAACCCCATTCAACGCCTTTCATTTCTTTGCGCTTGTTGGGGAAAATCGCTTCTACCCATTCTATGACGCGCCTAAAATAAATCCATATTTGATTCGCATTTTCATCGTTTTGGTGAAGCGCCATATAGTCTTCAATGGTGTCAAACCCGTCACGGGCGGCAATCCATTGTATAGCCGTTTCAAGATATTCCTGCCGAATGGGTGAACCACTCATATAGGCGCTTGCCATATTCTGCGCGGCGCAATTTGGCTTTGAAAAGTGCATTTTAGCGTCCGAAAGCCAAGTACCCGTATATGCCGTGTTGCGTAATTCTTGGTCTGAAAGGCGCACACCCGCAATATTTATTACCTTAAACCATGCAAGCACTTCTGACGGTGTGCCGTTGCACACATAAATATCAAGCACGTAATTGTTTATGGCGTCTTGTTCATCTTTTTCGAGGTTAAAGAAATACCTATAATCAACCGCGAAAGTGCGTTCACTTTCTGCGGCGTATCTGCAAATCGAAATCGTGCGCTGCTGACCGTCCATAAGTTCATAATGGTCATCATTTATTTTTGACCAGTACATAACATTGACTGGAAAGCCTTTCATAACCGAGCGTATGACTTCGTCGCGGTCTTTGCCTGAATAAATGTATTCACGCTGATACGCGGGGCGCACGTCAAGTTTGCCGCCAAAGGTGACAACTCCCTCAATGCCGTTTTCGCCTTTTTCTTCATATCCGGCAATCAAATCTTTAACTGCGACTTGTTTTCTTTCAATATTCATTCTTGTTCACCCGCCCTTTGAGGGTTTCTATTTCTAATAGCAATGCGAGTATATTTTGCAATCCCATCTACCGCAGGGACGGCTAAATCGAATTCACTATCACAACCGTGTCTAAATTCACCGACAATTTCAAATTGTTCGTTACAATGATACGCCAAATAGGAAATTGGAACGCCTATTATCTTATCTGTATCCATAGGAATTTCATTATAATGACCGCATTCAATAGCGTCGTAGGTGTCGTATCTGGGGTATTCCTCCGGCGTATAGTGCTTAAATAAATCAAGCTGCTGATGCCGCTTTTCAATATCCATATTTGTAAACCAACAACAGTTACCCATACGACGCCATTTTTGTCCGCTTTCGTCAATCTTGAAATCGGTTGTCTTAACTTCATAGTAATCTGGCACTTTAAACCAAAAATGACCGCTATTATACCCGAGCCATACTCGATTTTCTTTGAAATACACAAAGGTTTCGTTAAATGTGGCGTGATTAGTGTTCCCGAGTACAAGAAACTGTTTGCCGCTATTAACCAGAAGCGGCAAATACTCTTTCATAAGTGAAAACGGCGGATTAGTAACAACTATATCACATTCTTTGAGAAGCTCTAAACATTCGGGAGAGCTAAAATCGCCGTCGCCTTTGAGCAGCGTCAAAGCGTTTTCCCTGTTTTTAAGAAGATACTCAACATCGGTCAGGTCAAACGCGCCGTCTGAATTTTCGTCCGTGACTTCGGTAATCTCAATTTTATATGAATGCTTGGCGTCGTTGGTTTTACTTTTCATATCATCAACGTCAAAAAGTGAAAGCTGCCTGCCCGCAACAGGTGAGCCGATATAACAGGTGGCAATTAGCTTTTTCAGCCCTAAAAAGTTAAAATTCATTGCAAAATACTTGAGGAAATTGCTTTCATACGGGTCGTCGCAGTTGCAAAATACAACTTTGCCCCGAAACTTCTCTTTGTAGTGGCGCAATTCATCTTCAATTGTCGAAAGTTGGGTATAGAATTCATCTGTTTTACCTGCTCTTGATATATGTAAATTGCTATTGCCCGCCATCGGCCGCGCCCCCTATCATTGGAAAAAATACACTTCATATTATAACACAATCCCCACACGAAATACGAGCCTTATTTTTTATTCCTATCCTCAACTTGGTTTGCAAACGCTTTTTGTGCATCAATCAACTGCTGCAACATATTCATTATAGCATTTGCCTGAGGGATTCCCGCGTCCGGTGAATTTTTCATCTTCTCTCTTATCTGTGCCATTTCCTCCTCCATTTTTACAAAAGTAACCATCGCGCTTTCACTGTCTTTGTGTAGCCTGTCACGCTGTACTAATAGGTCGATTGGGAGGTCATACAAATATGAAAGACGCACTAATATTTCAATCGGTGGCTCGTTGCGTCCCCTCTCATACCCGTTGTAAGTCTGCGGCGAAATGTGGAGCATCTCGGAGACTTCTTTCTGCTGAAAGCCTTTTGCCCTGCGCAGCTCTCTGAGCATCTCAGCAACCATGTTGATATTGTGTGCCATCAATGAAAACCGTTCCCAAAAGTTTTGCTGTTTGATTCGTCACAAAAGAACCCAAATACAAAGCAATCCCCGAAAAGCTCGAGATACGAGCTTTTCGGGGTCTTGCTTTTGATAACAATTATTTTTTAAATATATCATTTAGCGTTTTATTTGTATCATTCACAGCTTTGTTTGTGTTATGACGTTGAACCGCACCGATAATGTTTCCGATATTCTGGTCACGTCTTATTTTTCCAGCTATTTCATTTTGTTCTGATGCAAGTTGATTTGCTTGTTGTTGCTCATAAAGTCGTGCTTCTTCTAATTTCCTTTGTTCATTTTTATCGTAAAGCTCAATTGCATATTTAACATCAAAATCAGATGTTGAAATGGTATCATATATGTATTGAAGAATATGAATTTCTCTGTATTGCAACGGAACAATTTTTGTTGTTGTATAAAGATTATCGAGAGCATCTTTAGCAATTTTTAAATCGTATTTAGCTTTTTCGATTTCTTCATGATATTTCGGTAGTATCTCTGTTTCGTATTCTTGTTTTTGAATTTGATATGTTGCATCGGCCTTTTCCTGCATTTTATCAAATTCTCTATCTGCTGCCGCACATTGTTCTTTGTATTGGGCAGAGTTCTGTATCTGCCTTATTTCCTCATCTTTTTTGGGCTTGAAAATAGCAAAATAGTAAATAGCAATCCAAGCAATAGCGCCAACAACTACTGTTAAAAATAAAAGTGGAATTGCAGGTAGAAAAGCAATCTTCCAATTAAATTTTGTCTGTGGCACAATTTTAGGATAAATTCTTTGGACGACATTTCGAGTGGGCGGCTCTGGTGCAGGTTTCGCTAATTTCTGTATGTTATCGGCAACACATACTTCAAGTTCCAATGCCCGCTTAACCGCTTCTACCTGTTGGGAGTTGCTCATTTTATATCCTCCTCATTATTAAAGTGTTTCCCCCCATTTAAATACCTCTTTACGGAGGGGCTGTAACAAAACAGCCTCTCCGATGCGCTTTAATGCTGATCACATACGCCATCATGTATGATTTACGCTGTTTTCAGAGAATTAGAGCCACATTTCCCACATTCATTCGCAACACCGGGTTTAGTAAGTCGATTTGGACAATTATGCCCCTTGCAACCTACTGAACCGCATTTTTGACATTTATAGAGAGTCGTATTACATTTTGCACAATTCATACTTTCACCCCCCTTGATGCTTTCCATTTGATTATAGCATAGCTTAATTTGGAAATCAAGACCTTGATACAATATAAATAAAGACTTATATACACTTAAAATATATTTGATACAGCACTAAAATTCAAGTATCAAAGGAAGGGAAAGAGTGTATAAAGATGTTGTTTGATAATGCTTTCAAAAAAAGAGAACACAAAATCCGTCGGAATTATGAAATTGAAGATAGCCTGTACTCCAAACTTGAAGAACTTTCAAAAGTTTATGACGCTTCGGTTACTGACCTAATCAATGAATGCCTGTCAAATCTGATACAGGCAGAAAATATCCAACTATATGAAAAAGACAGCAACGAAATTTCGGTAACGCATACCCTGCTGATTAGAGAAAGCAATCTATCGGGCCTTGAAAGGCTAAAAGAAAAATACGGGGTAAGTATTTTTAAACTCGTCAATATCGCTATCAGAAACGCATTAAATGAATCGGGAGTTTGAGCCATCACCTTGAATATATATGAATCCACTTCGAGATAGTCTACTCGTTGTTTTGAAGAGCCGTACAGCTTCGGCAGGTGCGGACTTGGAAACAGGTCGTTTTCAATTGGATTCGCGGGATTTCGTGGATTTCTGTGATTCTTTTGTTTTACCGGGTATTTGAAACTGTCAATTACCAAATGGAACGAACACATCTAACTGAGATGAAATGAGAAACACACTCGCCGCGAACGTCCAAAAATGTACTTATTTCTTGACCGCCCCATACTGCCGGAGAGGATTTTCAACAATGAAAAAGATAGTCAGAAGCATCAATGCGTCCAGTCAGGTCACATCCTCCCAACAATCCAAAGGTGTATTGATATTTACACCGGAGGATATGATAGGGTTGCTTTCGCAAATACCCGAACTGCAAGATTTGAATATGGGGTTCAGGGAAAGCCCTGACGGTAGTTTACAACTTGCGGTCGGTGATACGGAGTTTGATTATATGTAACATTTTTTCAAAACTACCGTGATTCCTTCTATACCTATGAAAGCAGTCGTTGCAACCCCATCTCTCAGCCACAGCAAAACTACGTGCTTCGATTTTCTTTTGACACTTATATAAAGTTACCGGGTGAAAAAAAGTCCGTGAGAAAGCCGTTGAAACATATCATTTCAACGGCTTTCTCTGACAGTCTTTGTTAGGCCTTATTCCTATTCACTATATGTTCACGAAAAAGAAGCTATACGCCCTATGTGCATGAATAGGGGCACAGCTTCTTTTTCGTTAAAACGCGGTCAAGAATGACCTACTAAGCGATACAAGACGGTTTTCCTTTGCCTATTCCTCAAGACAAGATAAAATATCATTTGCCGCGTGGCTTAGTGATGAACTTGTTATTACGCCCTTGTGGTAATTTACCCACCCCAACATGTTGGGTGTTAAGGTCGCGAACCGCTGTTCAAACGTGGTATGAGGATTGCGCTTGATGATATTTCTAATCTTGCCTAAGAAGGAGCTTAGGTTCTTCTTTGACGGCTCGACCAGTACCTCTTCACCGTCCCTGCGAACATTCCATCCGAGGAAGTCGAACCCGTCCTCGATATGGGTAAACGCTGTTTTATCTGGCGACAGTTCCAGCCCTCGTTTTTCCAGAAAGGACACTATGGTCTGCATAGCCGTACCCTCTAGCAATTCTTTGTTTGCTCCAATAACGATAAAATCATCGGCGTAGCGGATGAAGTGAACTTTGGAGCGGCAGGCAGTATCTAACTCGCTTTCCAATCCGTCTAATGCCATGTTGCAAATAACGGTCGAAATACTGCCCCCCTGCGGTATTCCTTGTTCGGTCGGATTCCATGTCCTTTGTTCTATGAAACCGCTTTTGAGAAATTTTCGCAGGATTTCTTTATCCATGGGGATATGCTCCATTAACCATTCGTGGGATATGTTGTCAAAACAGGATTGAATGTCCGCTTCTAATACCCATGTGTTTTCCGGGCATGACAGCACTTCAACGCATCTGTTGATGGCGTCCCGTGTACATTTACCACGTCTGAAACCATAAGAGTGCGGGTCAGCAGTAGTTTCCGCTATTGGCTCCAACGCAAACTTATACAAAGTCTGCATGGCGCGGTCTTTCATGGTCGGAATGCTCAAAGGGCGTTCCTCGCCGTTGGACTTAGGGATATAAACCCGTTTCAAAGGTAAAGGGTTATATCCTCTGCGCCTTAAATCGAAAATCACATTCCATTTGTCCTCGGGTGTAGTCCATAGGACACCATCAACGCCCGGTGTGTTTTTACCCTTATTGGTGGTAACAGTTTTTACGGTTAATGCCTTGGCCTCTTTTGAATGTATCAGCATTTGCTGTAGGGCTTTCACTTTGCCGTAGGCACCGTCTTGATATGCTTGAGCAAGGCGCATCTGTAGCTTTTGGATATGATTTTCTGTTTTCTTGAAATCAATGGTATCCCAACATTTTACCATACCGGCAGCAGCACACGCTTTCGCGCTCTTTTGCTTACTTCCTTAAAAAGTTCGGCAAACGCGCCCGCCCATGCTGCTTTTTCACCTCCTGCTTGTAAAGATTTATAACAATACTGACACGGATTTTACACTGCGCAAATACAGTTTCCCGTAAATCGTGCAACGCACATATGTATAGACCGTATCAGTCTGCTAACACAAGGCTAAAAAGACACCTCTCGTCTTTTTATTCTTTGTCGGCCGCTCCCTCGTAAGCTCTTATCTCGGCTTGAAACCACTCCTCGATAGCGGTATTGATAGATTTCAAAAGCTGGGTCGCCGATTGTTTCTCCTCCATTTTAATGCCCCTTTCCGTTTTTTTGTTTGACTCGCTTTGGTAGTACTCTTGCATACTTGCCATGACAGAATGAAAAAGTATTTCTGAAGGCTCATTCATTTGGGTATACCTCACTTTCTTTCAGTTCCTCTGCTTTTAAGTATTCCTCGAACTCTGCTTGATGTGTCCGGGCATAATCTTCAACTTCGTTGAGTATCAAAAATGCCAAGGTTTGTGCCTGCCGGCGATTTATCGAGAAATTAGAGTAAATAGAATCAATGCTCCTTGGCATAATGATCCTCCTTTCAAAGAAAAGTAAGTTATGTGCTTGACACTGACGTTATAATACTCTAAAATTGGTTGATTGATAATTATTTTAAATCAACTTTTAGATAAACCTTTAAGGACTTGAGGACGGTATGGGAAAACAAAGTAAATATAATGGGGAAAATCGTTTCAACAATAAAAACGGCAACCGTACACGGTTGCCAAATGAATTCTTTTACGACAAAATCAATTTAGGGAACTATGGGTTCGGCGGCAGTAATGATGAATTAGAAATATATGCAACTTTTGAATATGGTTTAAGTGTATCTGATATCACAGAACTCATTGAGTGCAAAAAGCCAGATTTGCTCTGCAAAATGTTGTCGCTGCGAGAAGCTTTCCCAGAAAAAGTTTTTGAGCCGAGAAATCTTATATTCGACAAATCATATGTGAGCGACAATGAATTGGATAAAATTATCAAATGGTGCAAAAACAATGGATTCCCCTTTAAGCCCCAGATTCCCGAAAAGAAAAAGGTAAATGCAAAACTTTTCACACCACGACAAAAGCCGCGTATCCATTTCAATGTATGGGACTTCTTAAAGCGATTAAATGATGTTTATAGCTTATATCTGCTGTATAAGGTAATTACAGATGAAGAATTAACATCATTTGAAACAACGGCATATATATCATGCCAACAGGGGGAAAACGGCACAGCTTTAATAGGGGAACAATTCAAACCTCTTAAAGAAATGAGCAAAGATGACTGCTGGAGCGTGTTTAAAAGCAAGTACAAAGAAATAGGATTTACCAATCAAATATCCTTTGAGGGAAAAATCCACCTAACTGTAAAAACAGAAAACCTATTTGATGCGGCATTTTATCAGCTGGCTCTTCTGCTAAATGGAGATAGTATTCAAATAGGCAAATGCCCTATTTGCCATAACTATTTTGAGCGAGACCATGGAAGCCAAAAATATTGTCTAAACAAAAACGAATATGGCAGGCCCACATGCTATCCGCAAAAGACCTATAAAAGAAAAAAATTAGAGCAACAAAAAAAGAACGGCCAAGCCTTTTAGCTTAACCGTTCTTTCCTTGTTCGTCGAGTATTACAGCCAAACCGTTACGGCGAAACCGCCGACAAAATAATAGGGTTTGAAGTTTTTGTGTAATACTCCATTGTGTCACATGATCAAAATAGATGCCATATGATTTTGACTTGAACTCCAACTTTATTCTTTACAAAGTGTTCCATTCTTGTTCTAAAACAAATCCTCTGTTTTTGTGTAATGTATGTAGTGCGGCTCGATTAATATCAATATTGTTTCTAAAATCTCTATCTTGACCGAAAATACCATTACTTCTATTAAATTCTATATTTCTTTCTGCCGTTTCAAGTAGTAGTTCCTGTGCATTCATCGCTTCTGTATAAGAATGTTTTTCAAGTGACATTATTTGCATTTTCAAACTGTGTAAATAATGTTTAAACGCATCTGATTCGTTAAACGCTGTAGATGTTGGGCTTGCGCCCGAAAATAAAATTTCAGCAAATTCATCGTCAATATTGTCGTCTGGTTTCAATTTTTGAAGTACTGAATTATTAAACGCTAAATCTAAAAAAGTTAACTTGTATTCAGATAATGCTTGAGGATAATAATACCACGTATTTCTTCTACCCATTTGATCATCTTCATCTGTAAATTTATTTTTAAATGTTCGTACATTTAACCATGTTCCAGATGCAATTGCATCAATCTTTGTCATAGAAGCACAAAGCATTTGATGATTAGCATAACCTAGAATTACTTTTTTCCCTTGCAATTTTAACCCAGCGCACAAATCTAATATATTAGACATCCATACAGCATCATCAACTAAATATTTTAATTGCGGATGTTCTGCAACAATATAATACCCATCTACAGGCCATTTTTCGGTTTCGCTTATTATTCTTTCCGTAATATCGTTGTTAAACATCAGGGCACTTTGAGGTAATGATATAGTCATGTAAATTGGTTTATCTTTCATAACTTTTAATGCAGCACTTACAAAAAGAGAGTGTTTTACAAACCACTTATCGTCAATTGTACTATTCATTATACCTGGTATAATATAAGCAATAGTCTTACAAATATCATTAAAATATTTGATTCGTTCCAATTGATGTTCTTCAGTGCTAACTGATGAGCCAAGATTTGTATAAGATGTGGCAGAATGATAATTGTATTTAGCTAATCGTTTATGGTTATCATGTGGATAATAGCATTGGGGATCAAACATTGTAAATACATTTGCTTTTACAAATTCTTTACTCCATTTTTCCAAACTAGTTGGCTCTATATCTCTTGGACTTAAAATGACTGTTGCCTTCCCCCATTTTCGTGCTAACTCAAGAGTATTTTTTTTCATGCCATAACCAAATTGAAGATATAAATCCATTACTACTTACCCCTTAATACAAATGTATCTTTTGCAGTCATTAACCAGTCGTAAGCTTTACGAGCACTAGGAGGTCTTTTTGATATTTGCTGTTTCATCAATGTGGATACCAATCCCATAAATAGTTGTTGCGTGTCACCATCGACTAAAATAGCGTAAGGTATTACTGCTGCAGTTTTATACCAAACATCTGCCATATCGTTTTCAGAACCGTCTAAAAATGGATGTTTACCAGTAACGGCTTGAAATACTACTACACCAATTGAAAACAAGTCTGCCTTAATACTGATTTCATTTTTGTTATATTGAAATAATTCAGGAGCTCCATATCCAGGTGTATGAGGACCTACAGCTACATGAGTATTAGTAAGTGAAGTCATTTTTAATGCTCTTGCAATTCCAAAATCAATTAAATAATACTCATTATTTTTACTAACCAATATATTATCTGGTTTTATATCTCTATGAACTACACCTATCATTTCAAGCTCCATTGCAACTGATAGAAGTGTTTCTAATAATTTAACTCCTTCTTCTAATGAAAGTTTACCTTGTTTCAATCTATCACTTAAACTGCATCCGTTTATATATTCCTCAAATATGTAAAGATATTCATTACTATCTATTTTGAAACGACTACTTTCAAAAATTGCTGGTACATGAGTGATACTATTTTCTGTTATAATTTTTACTTCCCTTTCCACTCGATCAATACCAGATGCAGGAATCACCTTTAAAATACATACTCCAAAAGGAGGATAATCGACAACAAAAACTTCTTTTTGCGCGCCAGGCATAAGAACTTTAATTACTTTTAAGTTTTTAAATACGTTAAGTATTTTATCTTTCATTGTTGTCACCCCCTATCGCTTAAGAATTTAGTGTTCGTCCAATTAATTCACCTATCCAAACAGAAGTGTAACTATTAGGAATTGAGCTATGTTTGGCTATGTTAACTTTATTAAACCCTGATTGATTTTTTAAATACATGCCAATACCGTAACCATTAAATATTTCCACAGTATGTTGTGTCGGTTTTGTTTTCAATTCTGATAAAACATAACTTTCTGATGAATATCGTGTATTTTGCAATGCCTGTTTAAGGGCACTATTCCATTGATTAAGCTTAGCTTCTACAGATTCTATCTTTGTAACAGCAAAAAAGCTGTCAATTTCTTTTATACACCATAGCCCATTATTTCTTTTTATTAAATTTGCATCCATCAGTTTTTCAATAGACTTAAGAAGAACAGCGTACGTTATACCTAATTGTTTGACAATACTGCTGGACTCAAGACCTTTGGTATAATATAAATGATACAAAATTTTTAAATCTTGATTATCTAACATATTTCTAAATTGATTCCAATTTTTGAAGTGCCTGATGTTATATTCAGCAAATATAATATCAGGAAAGGCATTGTTGATTTGTGGTTCACAAAAAACTGCTAGATGAACATCATCATTTTTTTTCCTTTTAAATCTTGTTGTTTTGTAATCAATAAAATTACTTACCAGGTCTAATTCTGCACCTAAAGTAGCCTTGCGAGTTGTAATATTTGAATTCGAACTATTAATCATAACTATTCTATCCATATATAAAGTGCCTCCCTGAAACATTTTGTATATAACTATATAAAGCATATTAAATATTATAACAAAAAGTGTTAATTTAAACCTAAAGTCCAACTTTAATACCTAATTATATCATAAAAAACTTTCGAAATATAGTCAGCCTCTAAAAAGAAAAGTATTTAGAAAATCACATTTTTTATGTTAATATTATTCGCACAAAGTTTGCTCCATCTCAAAACCACCGTTAAAGATTATAAGTATTTTGTTCTTTGAAAGTATCTTGATAGTGTCTATGAGCTGCTTAACCAGTGTGTTGTCAAATTCGGTCATGGCAAGCGCTTCTGATTCGAGGATATTGAACAGTTCGTTCATATGAGAGCTTGTTTTGGTGTCTTCAGCTTTTTGTGATTTCTGCATAACTAGAATTTCTTGTAACCTTCTTGTTTCGTCAGCTATGGATTTAAACTGCTCATCATATTTTTTGCAATCACTACCAGACTTGGCACTGAGTTGAACAAGGTCGAGCATGTCACTATTAAGTTCCTTTATTCTGCTCTCTATCATATAAGGATTATCGTTGTCACCGTAGCCTTTTAATGCTAGACACAAGCTTTCTCTTATTGTTGAGATAAGTTCGTCTTTGTCGGAAGCAAGTAGGTTGATAGCTCTTATAATTGCATTGTGCAAAACTGATTCTTCAATAGTAGGGGAGTCTGAGCAGTATTTGGTTCCATATTCCAACCGGCTGATACAGCGCCACAATGATTTCTTTTTGCCACGCTTTGACCATACAACTCGGCGATATTGGGTTGCGCAGTTTCCGCAGACGAGAATTTCAGTCAGGGCATACTTACTACTGTATTTCCCTTGTTCAGTTGTGACGTTTTTATCTGCAACCTTGCGTTTGCTACTGCGCCTTGCCATTTCCTCTTGTACACGATTGAACACATCTTTTTCAATGATACCTACATGATGATTTGACACGTAGTATTGAGGTAATTCACCGTTATTTTTACAATTTTTCTTTGTTAGAAAATCACTGACATATGTTTTTTGTAGTAATACATCACCAATGTATTTTTCATTTCTTAGCATAGAACGAATTGCATTTACAGTCCATTCTGCATTTCCGGTAGCAGTAAGAGCACCTTGTTTTTCAAGCTCTCTTTTTATTCCTACAACACTATATCCGGCAAGATAAAAGCGGTATATGTTTTTAACGATTTCTGCTTGTTCGGGAACAATTTTTGGTAGACCATCTTCACCCTTTTCATAGCCTAGGAAATAAGCGTAGTTAATAGATACATTTCCGTTTTTAAAGCTCTGTCGCTTACCCCAAGTTACATTCTTGCTAAGAGATTCGCTTTCGGCTTGAGCAAAGCTACCTAGTAAGCTGATGGTCATCTCACTTGCCATCTGCATTGTGTTAATGCCTTCTTTTTCGAATATAATGGGGATTCTTTTTTCTTTTAGCATTCGTATATATCCAAGACAATCAAGCGTATTTCGAGAAAATCTTGAGATTGACTTGGTCAAGACCATATCTATTTTGCCTTGTTTGCAGAGGGACATTAATCTAAGAAATTGTGCTCTGTTTTTTGCACTTGTTCCACTGATCCCTTCATCGGCGAAGATTCCAGCCAGTGTCCATTCGGAATTTTTGGCTATTTTATCTGTGTAATAATCTATCTGCGCTTGGTAGCTTGATTGCTGTTCTTCTTGGTCAGTGCTGACACGACAGTATGCCGCTACACGTAGCTGACGGCGGCAGTTACTTTCAGCAATTGCTTTAGGATTTGCTAGAATAACAGATACTGTTCTTTCCATTCTTATTTTTCCTTTCTAATTTCTTGTTTGTATGATATGGAGGCACCGTTTATAAACTGCATATGAATTCTGCCAGTCCTTTCAATAAGCAGTTTTAATACGTCATCGTTAAATATATTCGGATCAAATTCATCTATTGGAGCTCTTTTGTGGAAGTCTGCCAATAACTTTTGTGTTATCTCTTTGGGCTCTAGTTTTTTGCATTGCGCGTACTTTTTTGAAGCACAGCAGAGCATCATTTCCTTGACTTGATCGTAGTTGACATCCTTTTTATCAAGTTCACGGTTGATTTCATTGTTTAGTTTAGTTATCTCAAGTGAAGGTTGGTAAGACTCGTTGTCGATTATTTCAAGTAATGATGGATTTGCTATAACTGCATTTGTTATAGCAATAACAGCTGATATAATCAGTGCATCAGTTGAAGTCGTTTCAACCTTACAACCATTTGTTTTACAGTACCATTTTTCACTGCGGCGATAATCGTGTAATCTCAAATATTTGTTGCCGCACTCATAACACACAGTTTTTTCTCTGATAATATCGAGATATGGCAGTTCCTCTTTGTTAAACTTTACATTTTTGCATTCTTTGATTTTCTTTACCTGTATGTATTGGTCAGCGGATAGCAGGGGAGGATACGTGCTATTGCCCACATAGCTTTCATTGTCCAGTATTCTCTTGACCATGTTTTTGTTCCAAATTCTTGACTCATCGTTATATGGTATCCCGGCATTATTCATAATGGCGGCTATTTCGTTGTATGATAAGCCTCGGATATATTCTTCATATATAATTTTTACTGACCCAGCTTCTAGGTCTTGAATTCTCAACTTACCTTTGTCAATCATATATCCGAATGGTATGAACCGAATCTTCTTCATTATCTTCAGCCCCTTTCAATTTTTTCTTTTAGCTCTAAGCCATTTATTAAATAGAAGCATGCTTCATCCTGTGAGTTAACTGTAATGCGTTCTACAAGATCATTGAAAAGTGTCACATCAAATTTTGCTATGAACGGGGCGCCGTTTTCTAAAATGTCAATTATCAATTTGGTATTATCAATCGTCTTATCATCGTCATTTAGATTTAGTAATTTTCTGCGTTGTGAACGAAGAATTGATATTTTTTTAATAAGCTCATTTGATTGTGATGTAAAAAGAGCAGAATCCATGTACCCTTTAGACCGAAGTCTGTTAAGTACCAGATTCTGCTCTGAAAGATCAGCTACTTGTTTGTCTATTTCAAGAATTTTGTCGCCATTAGTATATGATTTCGTTTTTAACTCTGTCAACTGTTGGAGTAGAGTGGAGAGGAGCGTTCTACTGTTAGCTTTTAATATGTTATATATCTTTATAAATGCTACATATAGTTGCTGTTCGCTGATTTGTTTTGTATCACATAGGTCTTTATTTTTAAAGTGATTTCGACATACCCAAAAAACCTTTTCCTTTGAAGTTGTTCGTTTGAATGTACTACCACATTTACTACATTTTATTTTTTTGCTAAGAGCATAATTCTTTGGTTCATCACCAGAAAAGCGAAAATGTTTGTTATCACTTATTTGCTTTACTTGCTCAAAAATTTCCTTGGATATTATCGGTTCATTTGATTCGCTTATATAATATCTATCTTTTTCACCAAAGTTTCGCATCTTTTTGAACGGAAGTGTATCTGTGGTGTGTTTCTTTTGTAAAAGAGCGTTACCGATATATCTCTCGTTGGTTAGTATATAAGCAACTGTTGAGTAATTCCATTTCTGACATCCTTCACGTTTGGGAACACCTTCTCTTGTCATCTCGTCTGCAAGTTCTTGTTTACCTTTTCCATTTAGATAACCATCATATATTCGGCGAACAATACCTGATTCATATTCATCGATAACAAGTTCATTATCAATTAATCGGTATCCGAAAGGTGCTTTGCAGGTTATGAACTTGCCACTTTGCATTCGTTTTTGGTAGCTCCATCGCATATTATTTGAAATAGATATGGATTCTTCCTGTGCCATAGAGCTGTGGATAGTGACTATCATCTCACTCGTAATCTTTCCGGTGTTGATTTGCTCTTTTTCAAATTCAATCTCTATGTTTAATGCCTTTAGTTCTCTGATGGTTTCAAGGCAGTCTTTTGTGTTGCGAGAAAATCGAGAAATGGATTTTGTAAATATTTTATCGATTTTACCTTTTCTGCAATCATTAAGCATTCGCAAAAACTCTTCACGTTTATCGGTACGAAGTCCGGTTAGACCTTCGTCTGCGTATATATCGACAAACTCCCAATCGTGATTTTTCTTTATAAGGTCGGTGTAGTATTTGACTTGTGTGATAAAGGAATTTGACTGATCGGCAGAATTACTACTAACTCGTGCATATGCACAAACCCGTAGTTTCTTGTCTTCTACTGATTTGATTGGATTTATAACTCTGATTTCTGCCATTCAGTTAACTCCTTTCTAAATTATATATTTATTAACACACACAATACCACATAGCTTTGGACATATCCAGTATAAATACTACTAAAGAGTTATTAAATTAGGTTGATACTTTTTTGCAGTATATTGGTCGGCAATTCTAAATTCAGCAGCGGTGATTTTACCGTCTGAAAGCAGCTTTTTGAGAAAACTGAAAGCAAACTTGTATTTCAGCTCGTTTTCGATTCGTTCGTTTGACATAATGTATTCTCCTATTCATAATCCGCAAGCCCAATGCTTATTAAAAGGGCTTTGTTTATCATAATCATTTCAGTGGGTGATAAACTGCCGCGATAACCAGAAAGCCTTGAACGGTCAACGGTACGGATTTGTTCAAGTAATGCCAGCGATTCTTTTTCAAGACCGCATTTTGTATTGTTGATATATATGTGGGTGGAAATCTTAAACTTTTCAGTCTTACTTGTGATAGCTGCTACAACAACTGTTTTGCTATGTAAATTTCCTACATTATTTTGAATTACAAGCACAGGGCGGATGCCGCCCTGTTCCGAACCTACAACTGGACTTAAATCACAATTAAAAATGTCGCCTCGTTTGATTATTTTGTTACACATGTATATGTGTCTCCTTAATTTTTTACGATTGATATCACATTGACGGAGACCGCTGACAGTGAAGCCGCGATCTCCGTAGTATCTGATATCAATCAGATTTATGATTTTGATCTCAAACATTGTATTTGTCCTCGACGCCCCAATGCAGGAATAATTCAAATTGCAGTTGGCTTACTGCATCATGGGAATTTCACCCCTCCGTGGTTCTCACCGAGCTGCCCCCTTTGCGTGATTCTATGGCTGGACAGAAGTATCATTAGCACTCTTGTTTGTTATCGCCGTGGTAGAAACCATCTAACACTTAAAGCCGAATATTTATCGCTCGTTCTAATTAAAGAGGTCGTCGCGTATTCGCTTATGTGGCTATCGTTAATTACGATAACAAGAGCAACGTATTTGAATTACTGAATTATTCAATTTTCAAAGAACCAATGAGAAGTTTATCTTTTCTCACTTGTAATGGTAAAAAAAGTGAGTTTCCGAAACCGTTTTTAAATATTTATATAATTTCCTAAAATAATATTTAGTTGAACAAATGCCTTACGCTTTCTTTTGTTAACTGCCTGCTCTGTAATTCCAAGCAGCTTACCGATTTGCGGTGCGGAAAGATTTCTGAAAAATAAAAGTATAATTACCTGCTTTTCAAGAAAGGGTAAAGAGCTAATAGCAATGTATAATTGCTGATTTTCTTCGCTTCTTAAACATATAGGCTCTGGATTCAAATCCTCATTTCTAAATTCATCAAAGTTTTCAAATGTTCCATTCTCGCCACCAATTAGGCTGCTGAAAGGAGATTCTTTTTCTGCGTGCTTATGGTCGTTGTTCTCAATTTTCCACTCACTCCTACGGCAAGTGTCATAGACCACTTTATCTTTGAACTCGACGATGACTTTCTTTCCAGATAAGCTGTCCTCAATAGCAATTTGATATTTTTTATTCATTATGTAACCTCCAAAATTTTGTTTTGATGTTTTGTTTCAAAATCAAAAACTGAAGGTTATGGATACCTTGAGTAGTACAGAAGCCAGCACTTCATCTTTTTTCCTGTCTGCAGGCAACAAAAATGAGCCTGACAATATAGCTTTAAAAGCTACTTGTCAGGCTCACTATGTCGCTACGCTATCACGCACGCATGTCTGGCTCTGTACTAAGTAAATACGTTAGATCTTATTTAATTGCTAAAACTACTTGCTTGCCACATTTATAACACTTTATAAAAATATCCCCGTCAAACGGATCTTCTGAGAAAATAATACTGATACTTTTGGATTTTGGCGTTCTTGCATCACATAATCGTGCCAAACAATTCGGACATCGAATCTGTTCCTTAATTGAGTTTTCTCTAATAGAACTATTAGTTGTAACAATCATATTAATCCTTCTTGTTAGCTATTTAGCGAACATTAAAAGTATAATGCAGGTCACTTTTTTAACAGTGACTTATATTAGTAAATTAAGTTATGTGATTCCAGTCTTATTTTCATGGCTTGCTTTGATACTCTGAATATTTCAGCCATTTTTGCAATTATTGCGGTTTTGGATTTTTCCGTTGTTTGAACTTTATAAAAGCATTTTTTTATTGGTCCTAATGGCATCAATATTGCTGAACTTAAATAATCTGCTTGCCACTCCAAAGAATCATCTGCAACTTCGTTATAGGCGGCTGATTCCCCAGAACCGGCGTAAATCTTTTTGTGAAGCAGCCAGTGGGCAAGCTCGTGTGCCTGTGTAAACCGTAATCGTCCATCATTCTTTTCTTCACCCAGAGTTCCTTCAATAAGTACAGTACCCGCTTTAACCATAATTAAATCGTATCGTTTGTTTCTTCTGTCATATATAATTGCTGCACCATCATCAAAAACGATTTCACCGAGCAAGCGACCGTTTTTTCTTAAATACTGATATTCGATATTCAGTCCATACTGCTTTTCAATGATATCTTCAATAGGAATAGCACGTGGTGTTCCGTTAATCAGAGATTGGTCATAAGTCATAATAATTTTATGTGCTATAATTTCTAAAGCTTGTTCGCTAAAATGAATTTTAGGGTCCACGTTTTCCCCTCCATTTAGTTAATATCATCGGTCATTCATTTCTATTTGTAATGCGGTTGATAAACTCTTCCCATTCTGCATCAGTTGCATCGACTTCCTTGGCTTTTCTGAGAGCTGTTTTAACAATATCCTTTTCCATAATGTACTTCGGTAAATCTATGGGAACTGCATTTCTTGATTCTCCCGCAAGATCATACATAATAAGCTTGTCCGCTTCATCCAAATGTAGCAGGGCAAACATTTTATCAAGAATATGCTGTGCAGGAGCAGGCCGTCTATCTTTTTCAATATCACAAATATACACCGGCGAAAGATTTACACTAAAGGCAAAACTTCTAAGGGATATACTCAGTTCTTTTCTTTTTTGCGTGATAAATTTTCCGAAAGTCAAATTGTTATCCATCATTTTCACCCCTTTATTCGCTCGTTTGCGAATTTGTATTCTCATTATAGCGAACAAATTTGTGCACGTCAATACATTTTCCACAGTATTTATAAATGAGGACGAGCATTGTACCAGGAAAGGTACAATGCTCGCAGTTTAAGCAAAACAAATGGATTTCTGTAAATTAATGATCCTTGCATTGGAGTGTTTTTCTTCATATTCAGATTTGGTACTTTCTGGTGATAATATCTTAATTTTGCCGCAAAACTGGAACACCTGTGTTTGTCAACTAAAAAGTTAAGCGTTTGGGCCCTGAAAAGTTGTGCACCTGTCAAAAGGTCAGTTTTCTTTGAGTAAAACTCTCTAAGCAAGCCATTCGAGTTTTCATTACTTCCTCGTTGCCAAGATGAATAAGGTTCTGCAAAAAACACAGGTAAGTTAATGTCACATTCAACGTTACGATAGCAGTCATAAAGGCGTTTTTAGGAAGAATTGCATATAGTTGCTTAATTGCTCGTTCAATAGAGGTAGTCGTTTGTTGGCTATTTTAATCGCTGTATAAAGCCTGGTTTTGCGCTCAACAAATGTAGCAAAATATCCTTTACTTTTACCTCTACTCGAAACAACCGTATCAAGTTCCCAATGACCAGAGGTTTGTCTGCATTTAACTTCCTTGGGGCGTAGATGTATGGATTTCCCTATTATGAATTTGCCTCGTTTTTCAGTTGGTTTATGGGGTTTGCCCTTATGCCGTAGCACGATCACATTCCCTTTAGAAATCATTCCGCTATATAGCCAACGATAAATGGTTTTAAAACTTAGCTTGCCTTTAGTAACCGTATTCGATAACTTTTCGGGCGACCATGTTGCTTTTAAAGCCTTCTCAATATCTGCAACCAATGTAGGGCAACATTTACCTTTAGGTTTAGAGGCTTGGCTACTACGGCTAAAATACACTTCCTGTGCTGTTTCGCAACTATAGTTTGCGTTGTTGTTTCTTGAAAGTTC
>Ga0209125_1001048_pt1 | contig 29253 bp, 26 predicted proteins | sample BarGraIncub1131A_FD_184503 | JGI IMG/M metagenome (GOLD analysis project Ga0209125, IMG submission 184503) | Arctic peat soil microbial communities from Barrow, Alaska - Barrow Graham LP Incubations 11-31A (SPAdes) (version 2) | ecosystem: Environmental > Terrestrial > Soil > Wetlands > Peat... | reverse complement strand
TTTACGTCTTGACCGGGCATTTGAAGAGCCAGCAACAAAACCGGAAAAATTCTTAGATGCCAAGGGAATTGTAACGGAAGTACCGGTGTTAAACAACGATGGAGTAAATGGCGTTTACCGCAATGCGGAAGGAATTAAAGGTGGTGCAGTTTGGGGTAAAAGAAGTCCTTGGGTTGCCCTCCGTGCAGAGAAAGAAAAGGAAATAATTACGATCGTTATTCTGGATTATCCTAAGAATCCAAACTATCCTGCATGGTCTCATGCACGTGGGTATGGTTTGTTTGCTACAAATAGTTTGGGTGGTCGCAATTTTGATAAAAGTGCCACTGAGGTAAAAGTAGTTTTACAACCAGGAGAAAGCATTGCTTTTAAATACAAGGTGGTTATTGGTGGCGATCTTTCAGATGCAGAAATCAACGAAATAGCAAATAATTTCAAATAAAAGACACAACTAAAATTTTCTAATTATGAAAAACACAGAGAACAATGCAAGAAGATCTTTTCTTAAAACAGCAGCAACCGGTGTTGCCATAACGGCAGTTAGTCCGGCATTTCTGCATGCTGAAACGATTAAGAAGCCTACTGTTGTGCCACAAAGTGCAAAAGGGGCCAATGACCGTATCCGTGTTGCAGTATTCGGGGTTAACGGACGTGGCAAATCGCATATTGAAGAGATCATGGGTCTCTCAGAAAAATCTAATGTTGAGGTAGCGGTTTTATGTGATCCTGACATGGAAGTACTCCAAGCCAGATCGAGGGAATTTGAAAAGAAATATGGCAAAAAGGTTTTAATTGAACAGGATTTCAGAAGAACTCTTGAAGATAAAAGCATCGACGCTGTAACGATTGCAACACCTAACCACTGGCATGCATTGCAAACCATCTGGGCTTGTCAGGCAGGGAAAGACGTTTATGTAGAAAAACCGGGAACTCATAATATATATGAGGGAAAGAAAGTTATTGAAGCGGCTTATAAATATAACCGTATTGTTCAGCACGGTGTTCAGTTGCGTAGTTCAGTTGCGATCAGAGAGGCCATTCAGTACCTGAAAGATGGTTTGATCGGAAGAGTATACATGTCACGCGGATTGGTATACCGCAGGCGTCCGGATATTGGCAACAAAGGCATTTCAGCAACGCCTCCTGGATTGAATTACGATTTATGGTGTGGCCCTGCTCCGATGCGTCCTTTCACCAGAAATCTGGTTCATTACAACTGGCACTGGCATTGGAATTATGGAAACGGCGATGTTGGCAACCAAGGTATCCACGAAACAGATCTTTGCATGTGGGGGCTGGGTGTGAATAGTTTGCCGGAGCGCATCACCTCTATGGGTGGCAAGTTTCTGTGGGACGACTGTAAAGAGGTTCCCGAAGTTCAGACCTCCATCTACCATTATCCGAAGGAGAAGAAAATGATTCAGTTTGAAGTCCGCAACTGGTATACCAATATGGAAGATGGCGCCGGTGTCGGCAACATTTTCTATGGGGACAAAGGATATCTGGTCGTAAAAGGATATGGCACTTATGCATCATTCCTGGGTGAAAAGCGCGAAAAAGGACCAAGTCGTTCAGAAGATGGAGAATTAACCTTGCACTTTCAGAACTGGTTTGATGCTATCCGCAAACGGGATATGAGCATCCAGAACGGACCGGTACAGACGGCACACCTTGCATCATCACTGGCTCACCTGGGAAATATTTCCTACCGGTTAAGCCGTCAGCTGGAGTTTGATCCGGTGGCAGAACGCTTTATCGGAGAAGGTGAGGCTGAAGCCAACAGTATGCTGACAAGGGATTACAGGGCACCCTATCTGCTTCCGGAGATTGTATAGATTCAGGTTTATATTAGTTTGTCCTTAGTTCTACTTTTAGACTTTAAAAAAATGCGTTAAATATTTGATTTATATTGCAATAGTCAACTTGAAAATCAATGGGATAAAGTTGAAGTTAGAAAAACAGCGAAAGGTTTGAAATTCGTTTTTGCGCATACAGTTGCAGTTTGGCATTGGGATGGTCAGGAAGAAAAAGCTTACGCAAGAACCTTGGTTATTACTCGTACACCAGAGAAGCATCCGAAGGTGAAATATAGTTTCAGTAATGGAACTATCACCGATTATACAACAAAAGAATACGCTTATTTTCAGTGCAATCGATACTGGGTAGAGCGTTGCTTTGATGATGCAAAAAACGAGCTGGGGCTGTCCGGTTATCAAGTTAGAAAATGGATAGCTTGGCAACACCATCAATCATTGGTCATGATGGCATGCTTGTATTTACTTAATGTAAGAATTGCGCAAAAGCCTGAACATGAATTAATAAGTGTCCGTGATGCAAGAATAATGATCATTGCCCATCTGTTTTCAGATCAAGATACTATTGTAAAACTGCATGATCAGATGCTTATCAGACACAAAAATCGAAAACGAGATATTGACCGTTTCTATAAAAACAATAATGACTCTTAAAGTCTAAAAGTAGAATTAAGTATCACTAGTCTTTTTTGGACTTTATAAACAATATTAATAACAGGAAATATATGAAAAATACACGCAGAAATTTTTTAAAAATGACAGGAGTTGCCGGGCTAACTCTGGCTGGTGGTGGTTTAAATCTTTTGGCTGCCGATTCGAATAAGAAAAGTAAAGGGGATATCGCTCAGCTAAGTAAGCAGCTAGAGAAAAAACACGTGCAATATTTCAACATGTCTGGATTTGCGGCACCTAAGATGAAAACTATTCGAGTAGGGATCATAGGTTTAGGCAAAAGAGGTCCTGGTCACGTTAACTCATTGAAGTTGATAGAAGGCGTAGAGATAAAGGCTCTATGTGATATTAGGCCAGAAAAGGCAGAGGAAGCAAGAAAACTGTTAGAGGGCTACGATCATAGCCCGGAGATTTATACCGGGGGGGAGAATGAGTGGAAGAAGCTATGTGATAGAAAAGATATAGATTTGGTGTATAATATTACACCCTTAGACTTGCACGTTCCCATAGCAGTATATGCCATGGAGCATGGAAAACATATCGCCGTTTCAGTTCCTGCCGCAGGAAGCATAGAAGAGTGCTGGCAGCTTGTAGAAACGGCGGAGCGTACGCGTAAACATTGCTACATGCTTGACAACACACCTTACGAAGATTTCCAGCTTCTCACCTTGAATATGGCAAGACAGGGATTCTTTGGGGATATTGTACATGCGGATTGCGCATACATAGATAGCAAAGAATACAATACATTTGGCTAAGATTTCTACTGGAACATGTGGCGGCTAAAAGAATTTCAGGAAAGAAGGGGTATTTTCTACCCTACTCATGGCCTAATGCCAGTATCGAATATTATGAACATCAATAGAGGAGATAAGTTTGAATACCTCACATCTGTGGAGAGTAACGATTTTATGTTTGCAAATAAGCTAAATGAACTTGCAGCTACGGATGACTTCTACAAGCCTTACCTGGGGAAAGGATTTAGAGGTAATATGTGCGTAGTCCTAATTCGGACAACCCAGGGAAAAACCATTATGCTACAGCATGATTTTACCAGCCCTCGCAGGCACACGTACATTCACGGAATATATGGAACGAAAGCATCAGCTATGCTACACCCCAGTCCTCCCCGCATTGCGAAAGGTCTTGGCAAGTGGGCTTCGCCAGGGGATGAGGAGTACAAAAAATATGAAGCAGAGTTTACTCCAAAAATAGATAGATTGATGGGGCCAACATCTAGGAAATTTAAAGGTCATGGAGGAGATTTTATACAAGACTGGTATTTGATAGACTGCCTGCGTAATGGATTGCCACTAGGCATGGATGTATACGATGCCGCTAGTGCGAGCAGCATCGTGCCCCTGAGCCAATGGTCGGTACTCAACCGTTCGAACTCAATTGACGTACCCGATTTTACAGCAGGAGCATGGAAGACGAATATGAAAAACATGGATATTATGCTGAATAATGGTGGAGGTAACACCAAGTTTCTTTGGGGTCAAAAAGGAGAGTTCCGTCTTTAGTAATTAAGTAATAAGTTTATTGAATTAGGCACATAGATAATAACATTAAAATGAGTGCTATTGCAGAAGTCATGTTAAAATATATGGAGCAAAAGTTCAAGAGCCTTACAATATTCGAGTTTCAGAATAGGTTCCCAGACGAGAAATCATGTATGGATTATCTAACAGAACTCAAATGGTCTAATGGTTTTGAATGTCCACGATGTAAGCACACCAAGTACTGCAATGGACATAAAGAGCACATTCGTCAATGCACCCAATGTAATTATTTAGTTTCACCAACAAGTGGAACTCTATTTCACAAAGTCAAATTTCCGTTATTAAAAGCCTTTTACATTGTTTATTTTATGAGTACAAGTAGTAAAGGCATTTCCAGTACAGAGTTAAGTAGAAAATTAGGATTAAGGCAAAAAACATGTTGGTTGTTTAAGCTTAAGGTTATGCAAGCCATGAAAAGTAGTGGCAACTATAAGATTGAAGGGAAGGTAGAAGTAGATGAAACAGTAGTTGGCGGTCAGGAAGAAGGCGTTGTTGGCAGAAAAAACGACAAAAAACAATTGGTAGTTTTTGCTGTAGAAAGAAAAGGCAAAGGCATAAGCAGGTTATATGGAAAAGTAATCCCCAATAGCAGTGCCAAAGAATTAGGAGCATTTATGAAAACATATATAACTCCTGGAGCATCGGTTAAAACGGATGAATGGACTGGCTATGGCCCGCTAAAAAAGGAATTTGTAAACTTAGAACAGGTGCCATCTGGGAAAAAAGGAGAAAACTTCCCTGACTTGCACCGAGCCATTATGGGATTTAAAGGTTGGTTAAGGGGTATACATCACCATGCTGATTATTTGCAGGCATATATAGATGAATATACCTATCGCTTTAATCGAAACTTTATGAAAGAAAAAATATTTGACAATCTTATGAAACGGATGGTAAACGGCTCACCGTGCACATATAAAAATCTTATTACTTAAGTGCCTAATTCAATAAGTTTATTTAAGCATAAAGTTGTACTAAAATGAGGGTTACTACGATGAAAATAGCGTTGGTAATGAATGTGTTTGATGTTAAGTATAGGTACTTTTAGCCAAAGTTCTACTGTTAAAAATACAAAAATCTATGGTATGGAGGTAAAAGATACTGAGCCTAAGACATCCACATGGTATTGGCAATAAAGATTTGCGAAAACTACGGAGAGGGGTGGCATTTACCAACGAAAGATGAGCTGAATTGTCTTTATAAAAATAAAGATACTATTGGTGGCTTTACAAATATTTACTACTGGTCGTCTTCGCAGTTTAAAAATGATAGCTACTTTGTGTGTATCAGGATTTCAGTATTCGCATCAGCTAGGAGTGCCATATTTGCTGCACATATGCGGACAAACGGACGTAATACTTGAGCATTGTAACCATGGATTTAGATGCAATAGAGTTGGACTATAAAACATCAATACAAGCTATCTTCAGGGCATTTAAAGATAAAATCACTTTATTTGGGACGATAGATCCAAGCGGCATTATTACTTATGGCACACCAGAAGAGGTGCAGACAAAGGCCAAAGAGATATTAGACATTTACAAAGACAATCCACGATTGGTGATTGGGGCAGGGTGTGCCATCCCACCGTTGGCACCTGAGGCAAACATTCGTGCAATAGTAACTGCAGCTAAAGAAGCAAAACTATATTAGACTTAACATATATAACTTATTTCAACCATCGAATCAATACTAAAATTTACACAATGAGAGCAGAAAAGATACTAATTGTAGGATTGCTGTTGCTTACAGCGCAAATATTAATAACATCTTGTTCTTCTAGTAGCCAACCACAACTTGGGAAGGATAAGGTAAAGGATGTTATTGCATCCTTTACACTTGAGGAAAAAATAGCCTTGATTGTGGGTGTCGGAGATGGGAAAACCCCACCCCCGGGAGTTCCTGTATTTAACCCGTATATTGGAGGTATAAGCATAGATGACAATGGAAGGACATTAAAGCCCGATGAGAAGATGCTTCGTTTTCCGAGAAATGAGGGGTATATATGGTCTATACCTCGATTAGGTGTAAAGTCAACCACAATGCATGGTGCAGGGGCAAGTCTTACCATAGATCCTCATCCCGACATCTCTTCATCACAGTACTACTATGTTACTGCATTTCCTACTGCAACATCCCTTGCAGCTACGTGGAATAACGATTTGGTAAAAAAGGTAGGAGAGGCCCTGGGAAATGAAACGCTGGAATATGGCATTGACGTGCTGTTGGCTCCAGGTCTGAATATCCACCGTAACCCGAAGTGTGGACGTAACTTCGAATACTGCTCAGAAGACCCATTACTATCGGGAAAAATCACGTCTGCAATGGTTCGAGGTATCCAGTCCATGGGAGTGGGGGCTTCGATAAAGCACTTTGCCGCAAACAATCAGGAGACAAAGAGAAGAACCTACAATGCTATTATCAGTCAACGAGCACTACGCGAAATTTACCTGCGTGGATTTGAAATCGCCGTTAAGGAGTCGAATCCATGGGCAATAATGACCTCCTACAATAAGCTCAACGGCTTCTACACAGCCGAAAGTCCAGAGTTGCTTAGCACCGTTGTGCGACAGGAGTGGGGTTATGATGGATTGATAATAACAGATTGGAGCGGATGGGGAAGCGCTGTTGCTAAAATAAGAGCAGGCAACAATCTTTTGATGCCTGGAAGCCAGCCTGAACGTAACGAGCTTTTGCTTGCCCTTAAGAATGGATTACTTGACGAGAAATCTCTTGATAAGCACTTGAAGTACATCCTGGAACTAAAGTTGAAAACTCCACGTTTCAGGGGTTACACGCCCTCTTTAACTCCCGATCTTGCCGCCCATGCAGCAGTATCACGCGAGGCGGCATCAGAGGCGATGGTTTTGCTTAAGAATAGCAATTCAACCCTTCCTCTAAGCAAGGAGGTAAAAACGCTAGCCCTGTTCAGCAAGGCTTCCTACTTTTTTGCCGCCAGCGGAACCGGTAGCGGAGAAGGCAAAGCAAAACATACAGTATCTGTCAACGAAGGGGTAAAAAAGGCTGGTTTTGAGGTAGTAAAATATCTGGAAGACACCTACAGCAAGTTTAATGCAGATGTTTTAGTTAATAGTAAAGCTAACGATTATCTCAAAAGGCGTGTAATTCCACAACACCCGGAAATGCCCATGTCAAAGGCAACTATAGCACAACAAGTATCTGTTTCCGATGTCGCTATTATTACCATTGGCAAGGTATCAGGAGAGGGGCAAGATAATGGCTACGAGCCCTTATCGGAAGCCGAAGTGACATTGATTCGTGATGTTTCGGAAGTATACCATGCAGATGGTAAGAAGGTAGTGGTAGTACTTAATGTTGGCGCAGCAATAGAAATCGCTAGCTGGCGCGACTACGCAGATGCCATTCTTCTTGCTTGGCAAACGGGGCAGGAAGGAGGTCATGTGGTAGCAGACATTCTCAAAGGAGATATAAATCCCTCGGGTAAGCTTCCAACATCTTTTCCAATTGCCTATGCAGATGTTCCTTCGGCAAAAACATTTCCCGCAGATCCTGCAAATGCTCCTGAGAACTCGTTTTACAACGAAGGAATATATGTAGGTTATAGATATTACAATACGTTTGGAGTGCCTACTGCTTATGAGTTCGGCTATGGGCTGTCCTATACAACTTTCGAGTATTCAGACTTAAAGTTGAGTAGCACTAGCTTTTCCAATAAGCTAAGCGTTACGGTTAACGTGAAAAATACAGGTAAGATGGCGGGTAAAGAGGTTGCACAGCTATACCTGGCAGCACCAACTACAAGTATAGAAAAGCCTGTGCATGAGCTCAAGGGCTATGCCAAAACAAGCTTGTTAAAGCCAGGTGAGAGTGAGTCGCTCACGTTCGAACTGGATAGGCGCTCATTGACCTCTTTCTATAGTGGCATTAGCTCATGGGTAGCCGATGAGGGAAGCTACGAGGTAAGGATAGGGGCATCCTCGAAGGATATTCGCCTGAAGGCTTCGTTTAGTGTATCCAAAAGGATTATAGTGGAAAAGTTGAACGATGTACTCTATCCAAATGTTATGCTGCAAGAGGAGCTAAGTTCAGCGGGAATTACAAGGTATAAAAACTCCGTTGGAGATGAGATTACAGTGAGAGAGGCAGATGTAAAAGCAAATAAAAAATAATTTAGGTACAAATTTAAGGTAATCAGAAAATGAAAAAAATAACACTTAAAAAAGTAATTTAAAAATGAAAAAAGTGATGTATTTTGCTTATATTTAATGTGTTAAAGCAAATAAATTAAACAAAAAAACATCACTTTCAGGATGAAAAATACAAAGAAAAAATTAATTAATCAATCATTAGTTGTTAAGTCCTCATTTACAGGCAGTAATATCACCAGGTATGCAGGGCTCAATACAATAGCGAAATATATGAACCGGCAAAACATAGTAAGAATCTTCGGTAATTCGTTCCCCACGTTGTGGTACAATGCCACGAAGTTTGGTGTCAATCAGATTTTGATGGCAATCACTTTATCCTCGATTAGTGGAATAAGCCGGATTTGCAGGATCGCTGCTTTCAGTGGGGACGGTTTGGTAAAAGCATTACTGAAATTGGATAAGGCAATAAACGAAAATGCCATATCCTTAGCTTTAAAGAATCTTGGAGAAAGCGGTTCACGCAAGCTGCAAATGTTATTGCTGACAAAGAATTCTCGCTGGTTGCATGAAAGCGGGCTGGAAAAGATCACGCTGGACGCTGATTCCACCGTTAAATCTGTTTGTGGTAACCAGGAAGGTGCAGAGCGAGGATATAACACAACAAAGAAAGGGGCCAAAAGCTATCATCCAATACTGGTTTTTGTAAGCGAGATGAAACTGCTGTACCATACTTGGTTCAGGTCAGGTTCAACGTATACATCGAATGGAGTTTAGAATTTTTAAAGGAAGTGCAATCCAGCTTGCCTCGGAATATCAGGCAAGTGTTCTTCATGGCCGACAGCGGGTTTTTTTCAGGGGAATTATTAGATTTTATGGAATCCTTTTGTTGGGATTACCTTGTTAAAGTAAAATTGAAGAACCTTGTGGAACTCCTTAAAAAACAAGAATGGGAAGTTATTGATAAGCAAAAAGATATCGCTATATGTGAATTTGCTTACAAAGCGGGTTCATGGAAAGAGGCAAGGATACTAAAAGCAATACGTACAGTAAAAGAGTATGTTGAAACGGATTTCTTTGGAGAAAGCAAAATTGTCCCTGTTTATCAATATGCTTGTTATATCAGTACTTATGAGCTTGATGCAACAGGATTGCACAAAATATACAAGCAACGTTCAACTAGTGAAACATGGATCGAGCAGGTAAAGGGCCATGTTATGGCAAGTGCCACACTGACCTGTGACTTTTGGGCAAATGACATCCTTTGGCAACTAAGCGTTTTTGCCTACAATATCTCAGTGATGATGCGCCAAAAGAAAAACAAGTTTAAACGGCAAGAGCACCGGAAATTTGTTGATTGGTTTATTGCAGTACCTGCAAAAATAACCAGGAGTGGGCACCAAACTGAAATTAAGATGTATGAAAACCATTTTTACAAAGCCGACTGGGAAGAGCTTGACAAGCTCATCGAAGCGGCATAGAATAAAAAAAGAATAAAAATGTGAAGACTAACATAAGAGTGAATGGGAGGAGTACGTTCACATAGTTCAAAAATAAGACAAATTAAGTGGCATCTGTGCCACAAGGACAAAGGATACAAAATATTTAAGGGTGGAGTTAAACCAAATTGGCCGCAATTGAATAGCCTTTGTTCATATACCGGATTAATCCCGGTTCAAAAAATTCAATTTGGATTTTCAAGTAAACATTAATAAAATGAAAAACAATCGAAGAAATTTTTTAAAACTAACCAGCCTTGCCGGGATTGGATTTGCTGGTACCGGTATTCTTTCGACCTATGGCAGCAAAATGGTATCGCAGCCTGCTTTAGCTTTAGAACCTGGCGATACTTCCCCACTCGTACCTTATTTGAATCGCTTGTCCAAAGATTACAATATTTTGGATTATGGCGCCGTAGGTAATGGCTCCACCTTAAATACAGCAGCAATTCAATCGGCAATCGACGCATGTGCCAAAGGAGGCGGAGGAATCGTCTATTTTCCGGCTGGTAAATACCTTTCAGGAACCCTTTTTCTGAAAAGCTTTGTCTCATTGCATATAGAGTCTGGAGCCGTTCTATTAGGAAGTCAGAATTTAAGCGATTATCCTGAGAGTAAAATAGGATTTAGATTTTACGCTGAGAATTACGTCAATAGGGCATTAATATATGCTAATGGAGCTACCAATATTGGCATAGAAGGTGATGGAGTAATTGATGGGCAAGGTTCATCCTTAAGCTTCTTGGTCAAAAAGTATAAAGTCAGACCATTTCTTTTGTGGTTTGTTGAATGTAAAAAGGTAAGCGTAAAAGATGTTGAATTACGTAGCCCTGCCATGTGGATGCAATATTACTTGGGCTGTGATGATTTGAGAATAGAGAATACAAAAATTTATAGCCATGGTAATTACAATAATGATATTCTTGACATTGATGGGTGTCGCAATGTTATTATTAAAGGGGTAATAGGTGATTCGGATGACGATGGTATTACCTTTAAAAGTTTATACGGACGCGTAAGCGAGAACATAGTTGTTTCCGACTGCATAATTGGTAGCCATTGCAGCGGACTAAAATTTGGGACTGAAACCACAGGTGGATTTCGCAATGTAACAATTACCAACTGTGTTTTTAAAAGCTCTGAGGTTGATGAAGAATTCGCCGGAGAACGAAAGGGCATTAGTGGGCTATCTCTTGAGATTGTTGATGGAGCTGTTATGGAAAATATCAATATTTCGAATATAGTCATTGAAGGACCAAATGTTCCAATATTTATCCGCTTGGGTAATCGTGCGAGGAAACACTTCCCCGAAGCTCCTGAACCACCTATTGGCACAATGAAAAATATTAATATTTCAAATGTAATTGCCAAGGCTTCAGGCAAAACTGGCTGCTCCATCATGGGGACTCCTGGTGGTTACATTGAAAATTTATCGCTTTTAAACATAAGGTTTATATGTACCGGTGGAGGCACCGAGGAAGACGCTCGTAAAGGTATCATTGAGAATGAAAAGAATTATCCCGAGGCTACAAGGTGGGGTACATTTTCTGCATACGGTTTGTATATTCGCCACGTGAAGGGTTTAGCGCTTTCCGATCTTACATTTGAACTTCAAGAAAAAGATGCTCGTCCTCTAATGGTGTTTGATGATGTACATAACTGTAAAGTTAAAGATATTACAGTTTCTGAAAAGCATTCAACGGATAAATACCGAATCGAAAAAAATTGTACAAATCTCACTATTCAAGATAAGGAGTAAAAATTAGATCTAACTCACATCAAAATTATTAATATTTTGCCCATAAAAAAAAATACATATATCTGCGCCTTTGCTTTTCTTTTTAATAGTTGTTAGATACTGTCAAGCAGCGATAAATATATTTCTATTGTAACCACAAAGTCGGTAATGGATGACGCTGACTATGCTTTGGCTGTTAAAGACCTCACCTCAGCGTTGAATAGCTTCGATTATGTTGTGAAAATAGTTTACACATCAAAGAGTGATAGCCTAGCTAGCGAGAACAGAATAGTTATTAGCAATGTAAATGTGGCTTTAGGTAACATTCTTTTTAGTCCTACTTGAATATTCCGGACTATAGTGGTTCTTCGTCACATTTGGGGACGCACAAAATCTTACAAAAATACCGTATAAATATTTGATAATCAGATAAATATGTTCATTATTTCTTGGTAATTCGGTAAGTATTTATTATCTTCAAGTAATTTAAAATCAATTACTTATGAGAATAAATCGCCTTATTGACCTTCCTTAATTCTGTATTAATGACATTGAACATAATAATGGCAAAATCAGTATTTTTGCTTTTATCAAGTCCTGTCGATCCCCATGCCCTATCTGTGGCCATTTCAGTAGCTCTGTTCATGATCATTACCATCGCAAGATTACAGACCTGCCTGTATTTCAAAATTCAACAGTTCTCTTCTTAAAGACAAGAAAATTTAAGTGCAAAAATTATTCGTGCCCCCGTAAAGTGTTTTCTGAGCAGACCTCTCATATAAAAAGATACTCACGAAGGACTTTCAGGGTATCGCAATTATTGGATTCATTCCCATATTGACCTATATTTTCGGTCAGGCATACCTGAGGCAGAGCCAGAATTGCCTCCATCTTTCGGCTTAGAAATGAACGTTATGGCATGAAACGGGACGATAAACTGCTGGTAGACCGATTCAGAAAAGAGGTCATTCACGAGTTGGGGCATGCCTTCGGACTCATTCACTGCCACGACCAGACTTGCGTCATACGATCGAGTACCTATGTTGAGGATATTGACCAAAAAGAGCACCATCTCTGCCACAAATGCAGCGCTCAGTTAATCTTCTGACCTAAGGCATCCTGCTAAGACCTTCCCACCTGACCTTCCACTTTCCATCCTTTGGAATACCTGGATTATCGGTCTCACAGCCATCGTATCCGGCGCACATGAGCGCCACAGCAGATAATAATCCGCCATTGCCAGGCAGATAAAGTCGCAGCTGGGTATTTTGGTAATTATGACCATTCTTCAGGTAGGTGTTGGTCTCGATGGGCATAAACAACGCGTCGATAGCCTTATCAGGACGGTCCAAACGGGTTGCAGTCATAGAAACCAGTGGGAAATCCCAACCCCAGGTCTTCTTCCAGTTCCAGTGATCCCAGACGTAGTTGAAGGTGGAATTCATAATTTTCTTGTTGACCACCCTTGATAGAGGCATGAATCCCAGGGCGCCCAGAACAGCCGGATGATCTGAATAAAATGGCAGATTGGTATAGGAATCCGGTGCACTTTCGGCCGACAGGTACTTTCCGTCTTTCTGAGCCAAAACTGCAATTTTCTCAATAATCTGATCCCACAGACGGTTTCGGCCCATGCCTAGCCTGACCCGCCATTCCTGGGCAGTGCTTAATCCCCAGTGCCAGTAAGCCAGTTCAAACGGCGAATTGTAGGTAAACTCAGGATTAAATGATTCCTGGGCCGGAATAATGCCAACCAGATTATACCTGTTCTTATCAGGATCATAAGTGGCGAAGGAAGCCATAAAATCGGCCGTCTCAAAAACCAGTTGTTTGTACTTTTCCAGGATATCATTGCTGTGATAATTTCTGTAACACAGTTCCGCAAAGTAAATAATATGAGGCTGTTGCCATATCAGGAAAGAACCTACACTAGAGGGCGCTTCCATGCCGGTAGTGTCTGTCATCTTCATCCAGCGGGCTCCCTTAAATCCTTGTCTCTGTGCAATTTTTTGCGCGATGGGCAATACGTCACGGTACCATCCCAGACTTTTCTCCAGCAGATCGATCCGGTTCCAGAGCGCAAAATGCGCCGCATGCCACCAGTGCATCTCCAGGTGGAACTTTCCGTACCAGCTGTTGTAGGTGAGTCCTGTCTCCTGAGGGGGATAGTCGCTGGCACACTGGACAGCCATCAGGTATTCGGATAGGATTATACGCCTCTCGAGCTCATCGGCACGCGGGTCTGTGCTACCGCTGAAATCGACCGCTCCGCCACGGTTCCAGAAATAGCTCCATTTCGCTTCGCTGGCCATCTTGGTATGATCAAAATCTGCCAATGCAAAGGTTTTCAGATCTTTGGAAAACAGGCAGCTGAATTCAATGCGCTTATTGGAAGGTGTCAACTCAAACTCATGGGTTGCTTTCTTATTCATCTTTGCGGTGCCATTCCAGTCCACTTTGGCAAAGTATTTGGTCGCATCCAGTGTGCGCTCAAAAATAACGGAATGATCTGTCGATGTGCTTATTACAGTTTGATGCTTCTCTGGATTTTTCCAGTCACATGCCGCATCCGTGTGATTCCCGGTAGGGTAGGGAAAATTAAATATGACTTTCAACCTGCCTGCTTCAATCAGCGGCGAGGTAATTTTTGAAGAGATCATATCGTGATCCGGGTGGCAATAGGTAGTCACCTCCACTGGCACCCCCTCAATGGTGAAAGAACTGTGAATCTCACCTTTCATCAGACCGAGTTCCTGATGCAGATTGGCGATATCCTTGGTGCCGATTTCTTTGCCGTCTTTCTTTTTGATCTCAAGTCCGATGATACCCAGATGCAGTCTGTGGGCATTGACACGGAAATATTTCCCCGCGTCTCTGGCATGCTTTGGCTCTTTCACCTGAACGGAATAGGGTTCCGGCCTACCGTGAAAATTGTAATTATTCAGACTCTCTTCCGGCTTAAAGCCTTCAACGTTAGGATATTCGTGCCAGCCCCATTGCGACTGTGTTCCCAGCGGAATTCCATTCTCATAGTAATCCGGAAAAGTCTGTAACCCAGTTACGTCGACCGTAAATGCAAAGTTGCCATTTCCAACCGTCAGGGAGGAAAGTGAATCGACCTGTTCGATTTTTACATTGTGCCTGCTCACAAGTGCCTTTCTGTCAATGTTACCACGAAATTTAGTGATGGGGTGGACCTCCGCCTGTGAGACTCCCTGCTCGGGATTATGTCTGGGAGTGTCCTTATTTGCCATGGTGGAATCGCCAATCGTAAATAGAGTGACTATCTTCTCAGAAGGGGAAAATCCTGTCAACGAAAACAGGATAACCAAAACGCTTAATATCCTGAAATTTTTCATAATATTTAGAGAGCTAAGATGTTTCTATTGTTGTGTTAAGTGCCTAATGGCGGAACGTCATTCCTTGATTCGGAATCCCCTGATTAATGGAAGGTGTATTGCTAAAAGTATTGTATAAAAAATGACCCGCAAGCTGATCTGACGGTAAGCAAAACGGGTACTGTTGGCACAAATGTAATACAATTTCGCTCGTTTACAATTGTAAACAACAACGGTCCCAATTCCTAAGTGTGAACTATCCCGACACCTTATTTTTTGTCGAGAACACACCGGGAAGAAAAATCTCAACGGAAACTCTTGAGGCAAAATCGGTGATTATTGATATGCGCAAGAAGTATTATTCTGTGCCTGATATCAAAGTAGCTCTTGACGGGTTGGGTCAATCCATTTCGGAGAAGAATATTTATAACATCGTTGCCGCGGAAGGTTTTTCACGTTTGCCCAGACGTACAAAACTTGTCAAACAACAATTGGACAAGGTGCAGATACAAGCAGAAAAATCCGCTCCCCTAAGTTTTGAAAATGAAACCTTCAAAAGCTCCAATGCCGGAATACTTATGTTTCTGGCCATCATCAAACATTATGAGATAGATACCGTAATTGCTCAATCCGGCTATCCCGGAACGACGGTCATCAACAATGCCTCGTCAATTCTATGTTTTCTCGCCCTGAAACTGGCCAACCGCCGCCGGTATTCCTCGGACGATACCTGGTGCATGGACCGAGGAATGGGTCTGTTTGCCGGCCTCAATGTATTGCCCAAAACCGCTTGGTACACCTCGTATTCTGACCGCGTGACTACGGAGATGAATCAATCGTTCTTAAAACAGCTTCATCAGCTATGGATGAAGTTTGGATTACTGGAAGATACCTCTAACCTCGACTTTACGACAATCCCCTACTGGGGTGAGGATCGCCATTTGGAGAACAACTGGTCGGGGAAACGAGGCAAGGTCCTGGGCAGCATATTGGCCGTTCTTGCTCACGATCCCGATAGTGGACTGATCGATTATGGTGGTGCCAATGTATTGCAAAAGGAGGAAAGTGCGGTAGTGCTGGAGTTCCTGGACTTCTACCGGGAAGGGAACAAGAAGAAGGACAACAAACTCAGGTATCTAATTTTTGACAGCAAGTTCACCAACTATGAAAACTTAAAGAAGCTTGACCAGAATAAGATAAAATTTATCACCATCCGCCGAAGAGGGAAACTGATCCTTGAGAGAATCGCCAAACTTCCGGCAAAGGGATGGAAGAATGTCAAAGTCGAATGTGCAGGCAGTAAGCACAGGACCTTGCGCGTGTACGATGAATCGGTATTCCTCAATGGATATGACAAGAATATCCGCCAAATCACTATAACGGGCAATGGGAAAATTAAGCCTGCGATTATTATTACGAATGACGGCGTCTTACAGATCGAACAAATTATCCGGAAATATGCCCGTCGCTGGATCGTCGAGAAATCCATCTCCGACCAGATTGATTTCTTTCACTTGAACCTGGTCTCCTCGTCCATGGTTATCAAAGTTGATTTCGATCTCACCATGTCTATACTTGCCCATAACCTTTATCGGTTGTTTGCCTTGGAACTCGGCCGATATGAGGATCTTTCAGTGCAAAGGCTCTACGATAAATTTGTTCTTAACGGAGCCGATATTGAAATCGGAGATAAAAATATCGCAGTACAATTAAAAAAGAAAAGGGACCTCCCGCTTATACTTGAAGTAATGCCCAAATTTAACCTGCAAAAATATGCATGGCTCGGGAATAAAACCATTACCTTCGAGGGAGCTGCGTATTCCTAAAAATACGGTCAATTATTTACCGTGAAAATCTATGATCAATAATAAACCCGGTAGGCTTGCCACTTTTGGCTTTGCTGTACTCCATTAATGCTGAAGCCTCTAATGCAGTCTGCTTATTAACTTCTTTGTAATCCCATTTAGATTCACTGAGAAAATTATAATACTGGTAATATGCTTGCTCTGGCACTTGCTCAACCATCCGTTCCATATTGGTGTGGTTTTTTTCGCATTTCATCAATCCTAAGAGATAAGAATATGCCTTGTCAATATTGTTTCGTCGGTATACAACAAAAAGATTACTGTACTTCTTAAGAAACGAATACAAGCTAACACGTTCATTATCTGATACATAATTTTCTCGAACATAATTTTTTAAAACCGATAGTACTTGACTCATTATCAAATTCTATCAGAGCGTTATTTATACTGTAAATATATACTTATTTAATTATAAATCAAATATTTAACGCATTTTTTTAAAGTCTAAAAGTAGAATTAATCAGCTATTGGTAAAACACAGTGTATCGTATCCGGAAACAGGTGATTTTTTAGTAGACGGAAAGTATCTTTTCGAAGTTGGTGGCCCATCCAAAAAAACGAAGCAAATTGCAGGTTTGGAGAATGCATTTATTGCAGCAGATGACCTAGAATTTCCGAACGGAAGGAAAATCCCCCTTTGGCTGTTTGGATTTCTATACTAACACAGCGACTTACCGGATTGGCACACATTTCCCCATGTAGGGTATCCCCCCTCTTCATTCGTTATTTATAAAATAAACAGATAAATGGAGCCCCAACGCGACGAAATATACGATCTGATTGCCAAGTCATTCACTGGTGAATTAACAGAAGAGGAGTCAGTTCATTTAAATAGCTGGAAAGTGGCTGAAAAATCGAATCTCGCAGCCTACAACGATTTTGCAGAGATTTGGAAACATTCCAATCGTATGGCGCTTCCCTCTCAGATTGATCTTCCCGGATCGCTCGAAATTACCCGTCATAAAGCAGGAATTAAGACTCGTGAGATCAAATGGATGAGCCTGATGCGCCAGATCGCGGCGATATTGGTTCTGTCCGTAATTTTTGCTTCGACTTACCATCTGGTGGTTAAGCCGGTGACCTTAATGAAAAGGGAAGTTATAGTGTAGATGAGTATAAATTCAAATTTGATATAAATTAAAAAAAATTTAAATGAAAAATTCATCACGAAGAAAATTCTTAAAAATAGGATTAACAGGTGCTACGGGAGTAATTTTTACAGGGATGACCAAGCAAGGATTTGTTTTTGGAAATTCATCATTAGGAGGTGAGCCTAATGATATAAATATTCTTGATTTCGGAGCAGTGGGTGATGGAAAGAAAATGAATACTACTGCTATTCAGAAAGCGATTGATACATGTGCTAAAAAAGGTGGTGGCCGAGTGGTTGTGCCTCAAGGGACGTTCCTTACAGGATCGATAGTATTGAAAAGTAAAGTTAATCTGCATCTATTAGAAAATGCAGTGTTGCTGGCCAGCCCGTATTTTAAAGACTTCCCAGAACGTTATGTCCTTCATGAAACGCGTTACCAAAAATACCTGCATCGCACCCTTGTTTTTGCTCAGGGCGAAAATGACATTTCCATATCAGGATTGGGCATACTCGATGGAAATGTGATACTTGACAGTACGGGAGAGTTCAAGGAGGCAAAAGCAGAGAATCCAAGTCTTATATGGTTTGATGAATGCAAGAACATAACGGTTAAAGATGTTACATTAAGGCGTTCAGTATGGTGGACACAAGCATATACCCGTTGCTGTAATTTCCATGCAGATCATATTACCGTGACCGAAAACTATTTTGATAACGCTGACGGCATCGATATTATAGATTGCGAAGATTTTTTAGTGGAAAACTGCGATATCAACTCTAATGACGATGGGATATGTTTAAAAGGATTCACCACCACTGGGTGCCGAAGAGGAGTTATTCGCAAAAACAAAGTACGAACTTTATGTAATGGAATTAAAATGGGGACTGATTCATCCGGAGGATTCCGTGACATCATTATTGAGAATAATGAAGTCTGGCAAACGCTTCTCTCCGGTATTGCGTTAGAGATTGTTGACGGAGGCATCATGGAGAATATCATTGTACGAAACATCACCATGAATGTAGTAGGTACTCCAATTTATATCCGTTTAGGCGACCGTAATCGTCTTATTTATGGATCGTTGACTGTTCAACCAGGCATAATCAGGAATATTTACATTGGTGATATTAAAGCCACGGTAGACAAACAGGAAAGATATAATGATGAAGAACGCAAACATAAGCTTAACTTTATTCCACACACATCTTCTATCTGTGGTATTCCCGGTAATAATATCAAAGATGTTACAATAGAAAATATAGACATTACTGTCATTGGGGGATTCCCTCCTGCAACTGCAGAGGCCTCGCTTCGTGAAATACCGGAGAAGACAGATGGATATCCAGAAAATCGTTTGCTTGGCATATTGCCTTCTTTCGGTTTTTACATCCGGCACGCCATCAACGTAAGCATGAACAATATTATCGTTACCATTAAACAACAAGATGGTCGGCCGGCATTTCTCTTAGATGATGTACATGATTCGAAATTTGATGACATATCAATAAAAAGCATAACCCCAACGCCTGCATTTTCGATTCTTCAAAACTGTGGTGGTATCCACCTGAGTAGATGAGAGAAGGAATATTACATTACTAATGTTTCGCAGTTCATTAACATGTTGAAAAACATGTAATTAGGATAAAAAAAGTAGCATGAAAATTTTGTTAAGACATTAATATTTAGTATATTAGCGTTGAAACCAAAACAAAAAAATATGCTACAGTGTAAAGATATAAATAAGATTCCAGAATTAAAAAACGGTTTTACCCCTATGTGGCTCGAACCCGATTTTATTTCAAGTTCATTGAAATGTTTTTCATTTTCAAAATTATGCCAGATCGTATCTGAGGTCAAGGGAAAGGGATACAGTTTTAAATGGATTATGACCATTCTGCTCCTGTTTTCCTCGTTGGGACACCCAAAAGCACCTCAACTTGGCGAGAATTTCATAGACAGAATCGCAATCTGACCAATTTTTCATTTACGCGATTCTCAGAGGGTTGAGTTTTGCTTTGTGTCGGGATTATTTTCTGAATAACTCCAGAAGTTCTATCTGTTCATCGTTTGGCAGATGCAATCGGGACTCTATATTTTTAGAAAATGGCATTATGATAGTTATCTCGAAAATTGTTTTGGCAATATCGATAGCTTTTTCTGGAGACCATTTTGCATTTGCTAATTTCAATTGTCTTTCCAATTCTTTATAAATTTTATAGGCACAAAAGGCTATACAAATATGCGCCTCTATACGATTTCTAAGTCTGTGAAAAATAGGTCTGATTCGCAAGTCAGATTTGGAAACTCGAAACGCCTTCTCTATGGACCATAAATTTCCATATTGCTCAATAACTTGATCCTTATTGAGTTCCGTATTGGTTACATATCCTTTTAGACCATCCCATTTGTCATCGTTGATGAATTTTTCGTAATCGATGCTAATACTGACTTCACCGTCTAATTTTAAGTATTTGTTGTATCCTCTGTTGTTTATATTTTTATTACTTATTATGAAAAATGGACGCAGAAATTTTTTAAAAATGACGGGGCTAGTTAGCCTTAGTTTAGCCACCAACAGGGAGGTATTCGCGTCGGCGATAGACGCCAATCATAACGTTGACATACCAAAACTCAGCAAAAAATTAGAGCATTCGCACGTGCAGAAATTCAACATGTCGGGCTATTCTGCTCCTAAAATTAGTACTGTTCGCGTTGGGCATATCGGTTTAGGTATGCGGGGACCTACCCACGTTGAATCCATGAAGCGGTTGGAGGGGGTCGAGATAAAAGCACTCTGCGATTTGCGACCTGAAAGGGCCGAATCTGCAAAAAAATTACTTGCGGGTACCGACCATAATCCAGATATCTATGCGGGAGGTAAGGATGAGTGGAAAAAGCTCTGCCAGCGAAACGATATTGATCTCGTGTTTATAACCACCCCCTGGTACATGCACGCAGAAATAGCTGTTTACGCCATGGAGCATAATAAGCATGTGGCAACGGCGGTGCCAGCTGCTGGAACATTGGAGGAGTGTTGGCAGATAGTAGAAGCCTCGGAGCGTACCCGCAAGCACTGCTTCATGCTGGAAGACATTGCCTACCCGCTGTTCCAGATGGTAACGCTGACAATGGCAAGACAGGGTTTCTTCGGCGAAATCGTCCACGGTGACTGCGGCTACATGGACAGTAAAATATACAACAACTTCAACAAGAATGGCTACTGGGATATGTGGTGGCTCAAGGTTTACGCCAACCAAAAGGGGAATTTTTACCCCACGCACGGCTTGGGACCCATATGCCAAATCATGAATATCAATAGGGGAGATAAGCTTGACTATCTTGTATCGGTTGAGACCAACGATTTTATGATGGCAAAAAAGGCAAAAGAGCTGGCGGCAACAGACGATTTTTTCAAACCATACGTGGGAAAGGATTATCGGGGCAACATGAACACCAGCACTATCAGAACGACCAAGGGTAAAACGATCATGCTGCAACACGATGGGACATCACCTCGCAAGCACACCTTCATCCATGGGATATACGGAACGGAAGGTGCCGCCCTCATGGACCCGGAGCCACCAAGGCTTTCCAAAGGTCTCAGCGGCTGGCTTCCACCAAAGGAGAGCGAGGCACTGATAGACCAATATACACCCAATATTTATAAAAAAATGGGCGAGATAACTAAAAGTAGTGGTCATGGAGGTGGTGATTTGATTGAAGACTGGCACCTGATCGATTGCCTGAGAAATGGATTGCCTTTGGACATGGACGTGTACGATGCGGCAACATGGAGTTGCATTACCCCCTTGAGCGCATGGTCAGTTTTTAACCGCTCCAACTCCATTGATGTTCCTGACTTTACGGCAGGTGCCTGGAAAACAAATAAACCTAATATGGATATTGAATTAGCGAATGGAGGAGGAAATACCAAAATATTCTAATATAATTTTGGTTGTAATTTATTGATAAAATAATAATATATCATGAAAACCGATCGTAGAAATTTTCTCAAAATGACAGGTCTGGCAGGGCTAACCTTTGCTTCTGGTGACCTGAAAAGCATGGCTGGCGAAATCAAAAGCCGCAACATTACCGATCTGCCTCAGCGTAGCGTGCAGCTGCAAAAATCGCATGTGCAACATTTCAACATGTCAGGTTTCGCGGCACCAAAGTTAGAAACAGTTCGAGTTGGATTTATCGGGTTGGGAGGCAGAGGTCCTGCCCATGTGCAAACCTTAAGGCGCATTCAGGGTGTAGAGATTAAAGCGTTGTGCGATCTACGCTCCGAAAAAGCGGAGAAAGTAAGGAAGTCGTTGGAAAACTCTCCGCATAAACCCGAAGTCTATGCCGGTGGCGAAAACGAGTGGAAAAAGCTTTGCGAGCGAAACGATATTGATTTAGTTTACGTCATTACCCCATGGTACATGCACGCGGATATGGCAATATACGCCATGGAACACGGAAAACATGTGGCAACAGAGGTTCCTGTAGCTGGCTCATTGGAGGAATGTTGGAAGTTGGTGGAAACTGCCGAGCGCACCCGTAAACACTGCATGATGATGGAGAATTATGTTTACGGTATTAATGAATTGGTTACCCTGAATATGGCCCGGCAAGGCTTCTTTGGTGAAATGGTTCACGGTGATTGCGCCTACATCGACAACAAGATGCACAACAACTATAATACAAAAGGTTACTGGGATATGTGGTGGTTGAAAATTTATGCCAATAGAAAGGGTAACATTTATCCAACGCATGGGGTAGGTCATATTTGTCAGCTTATGGATGTCAACAGGGGCGACAGGTTGGATTATCTGGTATCGCTTGAAAGTAACGATTTCCAGATGGCAGCAAAATCAAAAGAGTTAGCCGAAAAAAATGAACTCTTCAAGCCTTTTGTTGGAAAAGATTATCGCGGGAACATGAACACTACGCTTATTAAAACAACGAAGGGGCGTTCTATTATGCTACAACACGATGGTACATCTCCTCGCCTCCATAATTGCATTAACGGGGTTTATGGCACCAAAGGTTCCTCTCTGCAATACCCCAACCCTCTCCGAATTTCCAAGGAGGATGGTGCTTGGGTATCTCAGAAGGAATGCGATTCCCTGGTTGAAAAATATACCCCTAACATTTATAAGAAAGTTGGTGAAATAACCAAGAATAGCGGTCATGGCGGAGGTGATCTAATGGAAGATTGGCATTTGATTGACTGCCTGCGCAACGGTCTTCCTCTCGATCAGGATGTTTATGATGCAGCCGCGTGGAGCTCCATTATACCCTTGAGCGAGTGGTCGGTCAATAACCGTTCGGGGGCCATTGATGTACCCGATTTTACGGCTGGTGAATGGAAAAAGAACAAACCCAATATGGATATTGAGTTGAAGAATGGCGGTGGAAATACCAATTTATTATAGTATTTCTCATCAAGACTAAAAATTATTATATGGCAGATTATAACAAAAACCCCTTTATTCAGTCTGAAATATTACCTGTTGATTTTATATTTCATCAATCATGGTGGAATAAGCACGCAGGAATAATTTTTGATGAGGACTTTTACTACCATCCTTTGAAGAGAGTAGAGGTTGAAAGGCAAATGGAGCGGGAGCTGTATGAAAGATTTGGAAAATTTGGGTTGGGTTCTAATGCAGAGCTGCCGGTTATCGGTCCTATACATAATGCATCAGGCTACATAATTTCCGAAATGCTGGGATGCGAAGTAATCTACGAAGAAAATTCCGCACCGCAGGTAATCGCTGCAGGAAAGGAGAGCATTGACGTTGAAATTGACCCATTCAAAACGGATGCGTTTAAGAAGCTGGAAAAACTTCGCGACAGCCTCAAAACAAAGTATGGATACATAGTTGGCGATGTTAACTGGAGTGGGATTTTAAATGCTGCACTTGATGTTGTTGGAGAGAAAATCCTGATGGATTTTTTCATGCAGCCTGAGGAAACCCAAAAACAAATGCAATATTTAGCATCCGTGCTGGAAAAATTTGCTGGTTACATTTCAAAAGAAACAGGTACCAGCTCCATCTCTGTAAACAGAAATATCCGGAACATAAAAAGGCCTGTATTTCTTCATTCCGAATGCTCCCACACCATGATTTCGACAGATTTGTACGAGGAATTTTTAATGCCAATTGATATTGCATGGAGCGAGAAATATCGTCCTTTTGGGATTCATTACTGTGGCAAAGACCCACATCGCTACGCCGAATCCTTTGGTAAAATTAAAAATTTAGATTTTCTTGATTTAGGGTGGGGCGGAGATGTTAAGGAGCTGAGAAAGCATTTACCCAACACATTTTTTAATCTTCGTTTAGACCCGGTAGCCATTAACAGCTATAGCGATGAAGAAATACAATCCACCATTGTAAGACTTTTTTCTGAATCACAAAACCCGTACTTGACAGGTTATTGCTGCATCAACATGGATGATAGAGTTGAAGATTCCAAGATCATTGCCATTCTTAAAACAGTTGCGAAATTGAGAGAAGAAGTTAAAAACCATAAATATTAAAACAACTTACAACATAATCATGATTTAAAATTACCAACAGGTAATGAGAATTTATTATCATGGCAATTCCCCTCGACGGATAGGGGCAAGCCATCTAACCATTAAAATCAAATTATTCACAGATGATAGACAAGTTTAACACATCACTTTCTGACTCTCAGGCAACATCGGTCACACCTATTATTCCTGAAAAATTTGACATTGAAGAGTACAGCGACTACGAACAGCAGAAGTTGGAAACTTGTGAAAAATTTTGGAAACTCAACTCTGGAGTGCTTGTTTACAGGCGCGTAAGGGTAAAGGAGGTTTTCGCCGGGGGCTGTGCCGACATGTCAAAATCGCTGGCTTACCAACTGGGAGCACTCAAGCTAAGCATGCAGTACAAAACCGATGTTCCTAATTTTCTTGAACCATGGTATGGTATAGGTACGGTGGCTTCTGCTTTTGGTTTTGAATATGTATGGGAAAAGGATTTGGCTCCTGCCGTAAGGAGAAAGCTGGCTTCAATATCAGCCCTTCTTGAGTTGGAAACATCTGCCGTTCAGGATACAAAAATAGGCAAACATACCTTGCAAATGGTGGAATACTTTTTGGATAAAACAAAGGGTCGCTTACCAATGTCATACAGCGACATCCAGTCTCCCCTGAATATCGTAGCAGACATGCTTGAATCCAGCCAGTTTTACATTGATTTTTACCTTGAGCCAGAAGCCATTAAAACGGCTTTTGATAAGGCAGCCGACTTATCAATTGCTTTTTTGAAGCTACAGGCAAACATAATAGGTAAATCTCTGGCAAAACCTGGACATGGATTTGCATCATGCCGGCGTTTTGACGGCATTGGTATGAGCGATGACATCATCACAATGCTCCCCAGCGATCTTTACAAGGAAATAGCGATACCCTCATTCGCTAAGAGTGGAGCTGCCTTTGGTGATCCTGCGTTTCATTCGTGCGGAAACTGGTCAGGAAAAAAAGATGATATAATTGCCATCCAAGGTTTGCGAATGGCAGATGGTGCATTCTCCTTGGCTACTGACCCCAACGCCAATCCCACTGATGGTTTTAGCGACACATTTACCAACACAGGGGTAGTGCTTAATGCACGGATAGTTGGGGATATTGAAGTGGTGGAAACAAAAGTGAAGGAGCTGTGGAAGCCAGGAATGAAGCTTGTGGTAGTTACCTACTGCGAGAGCCCGGAAGAGCAGGAGCAGGTGTATAATAGAATTCACGAAATATGCAAATAAAATAATGAGACAAAACAACGGAAGCTATCGCTGGCGAATTGTCGCATTGCTATTTTTTGCTACCACCATCAACTATATTGACAGGCAAGTAATTGGTATTCTAAAACCCGTTATTGCTGAAGATTTAGGTTGGACTGAGGCCGATTATGGCTATATTGTATCAGCTTTTCAGGTAGCCTATGCCATTGGCATGGTAGCAACCGGTTGGTTCCTGGACAAGGTTGGAACAAAGGTTGGGTACAGCATTGCAATCGTTGTTTGGAGTATTGCCGGCATTGGACATGCGTTCGCACGATCAGTTTTTTCCTTTGGTCTGGCCCGCTTTGTTCTGGGTATTGGCGAATCAGCAAATTTTCCAGCCTGTATAAAGGCTGTGTCAGAATGGTTTCCTAAGAAAGACAGGGCATTGGCAACTGGATGGTTTAATTCGGGTGCTAGTATTGGAGCAATAGTAGGACCAATGGCGGTAGCCGGTATTGCCACCCTTTTGAGCTGGCGGTGGGCTTTCATTATAACAGGAGCTTTGGGTTTTGTTTGGCTTGTGTTATGGCGGCTGCAATATGAAGCTCCCCAAAGGCATAAAAAACTATTGGCAGAGGAGTTGCGTTACATAATGTCTGACAATGGGTCTGACGAAACATGTTCAAATGGAATGAGATGGGGATCTCTGTTTAGATTTAAGCAGACCTACGCCATCATTGGAGCACGGCTTGTAACAGACTGGGTCTGGTGGTTTTTTCTGTTCTGGACTCCCGATTACCTGCATAAAATGTTTAACCTTAACCTCAGTGAGTCAATTATTCCACTCATTATTATTTACACCGTATCTAGTGTTGGAGGAATCGGTGGAGGATTGATGGCATCAAAGTTTATTGCAATGGGAAAGTCAATAGGCTTTGCACGCAAAAAGACAATTCTTATTTGTGCGTTGATGGTGCTTCCACTATCCCTCATTTCAAGGGTCGACAGCATCTGGATTGCCGTGATGATCATTGCATTTGCCGCTGCTGCACACCAAGGTTGGGCAGCCAATATGTACACTACCATTTCGGATATTTATCCCAAAAATGCCGTAGGCTCAATGGTGGGATTATCGGGAGTACTTGGATCTGTGATGAGTGCATTCGCAGCTGCACTTGTTGGGTGGATACTACAGCTAACTCATAGCTATGAGTTCATTTTTATGGTTGCAAGTTGCACTTACATGGTCGCATGGCTAATATTTGAAATTTTTCTTAAAAAAATTGAACCCTTACATCAGCCCTTACATCAGCCCTTACAAAATTAAAACTCAGTTATTCAGGACAATATTAACAAAGGCAATAAAAATCGATATCAAATGAAAGATTCATCACGAAGAATATTCTTAAAAATTGGATTAACGGGTGCCACAGGAGTAGCTTTTGCTGGTATGGCCTCCCAAAGTTTTACTCTTGAAAGCTCCCTATTGGTTGAACCTAAAGACATAACCATTATTGACTTCGGCGCAGTTGGTGACGGAAAGAAGTTGAATACTCTTGTTATTCAGAAGGATTAACTTTAAAAGTATAGATATGAAAACTCAAACTTTAAAATTTTGTGTTCTGTTTGTTACAGTTGTTGTATCATTAATGTTTATTAGCTGGAATACAATAAAGGAGAACAAAGAACCTAAGACATCAATAAACAATACATTGACCAAGGCTGAAATAAAAGGGGGTTGGAAATTCTTATTTGACGGGAAATCTTTTAACGGATGGAGAGGCCTTGGAAGAGATCATGTTCCAAACGGCCTTTGGGTAATAGAAGATGGACTAATTAGAAAAGTTAATACCGGTGATGTTAAAAAACTGCCTGACGGACGACCGGTTGAAGGTGGAGACCTGATGACTACGGAGACATTCGAAAATTTCGAATTATCCTTTGAATGGAAGATCAATAAGGCAGGTAACAGCGGACTTAAATATAATGTTTCGGAGGAGATGTCGCAGGAATACGGCTCAAAATTCTCAGCTCAGGGCTTTGAATACCAGTTATTGGATGATGGAGATGAGGTCTATAAGCGTGAATTGAAACCATCACAGTTCTCCGGTTCACTTTATGACCTTCTTCCTGCTAAGAATGTAGTTCTTAAACCTATCGGCGAATTCAACATCAGCAGGATACTGGTTGACGGTAATCATGTGGAGCACTGGTTAAATGGTATAAAAGTTCTGGAATTTGAGTTTGGTTCAAAAGAGCTGGACGAAGCTTATAAGGTTAGTAAATTCAATAAAATTCCAGGCTTTCAGGATAAACGTAAAGCACATATTGTATTGCAAAACCACAACGAGGAATCATGGTTTAGAAATATTAAAATTAGGGAGGTAAAATTAGGTTTTTAGAAAACTAATAAATATTTATCTTAAACAACGGCACCAAAAAAGTAGTTTTTAGAGGTGCCCTAAAATTATAAAAATTATGAATCGACGTGAATTTAGTAAAGTTGCTGTTGCTGGATCAGCAGGAATTGGAATAGGACCGACTATCCTTGCGGGTTCCGGATGGAAAGGGGCAAACGACCGGGTAAATGTTGCAGTTATTGGGATACGTGGTCAGGGTCAATCTCATATTGCTGGTTATTCCAACTCGAAAGATGCAAAAGTAATTGCACTATGCGACGTAGACAGTAACTTGTTCGACGAACGCATTAAGAAGCATTTCACAGATAAAGGATTGCCAAAACCAAAGGTTTATACAGATATGCGAAAGCTTTATGAGAATAAAGACATAGATGCTGTTTCAATAGTAACACCTAATCACTGGCATGCGCTAGCATCAATATGGGCATTACAGGCAGGGAAACATGTATCAGTTGAAAAGCCATGTTGTTATAATTTTTTTGAAGGACGGAAATTGGTTGAGGCTGCTGAAAAATACAAACTGATAGTTCAGGATGGCGCCGAACAACGGAGTAACCCATGCGCCCAGAGCATGGCTGAATATTTACATAGTGGAAAGCTGGGAGAAGTATATATGGCAAAAGGGCTTTGCTATAAATGGCGCGACACAATCGGAAAAACGCCGGAAGAACCTGTACCTGCCGGGGTCGATTACGATCTTTGGTTAGGGCCTGCACCTAAGCAGCCATTCTCTAAAAATAGATTTCATTACAACTGGCATTGGAATTGGGATTATGGTAACGGGGATATGGGAAACCAGGGTGTTCATGAGATGGATATTGCCCGCTGGGGACTTGGGGTTACACTGCCTGTGAAAATCAGCACAATCGGTGGCCATTTTATGTTCAATGATGACCAGCAAACGCCTAATGATATGATAGCTGTTTTCGAGTTTCCAAATCCTCGGGGAGGTGGCGATAAGAAGAAAATCCTCCAATTTGAAGTACGTCACTGGATTACTAACAGGGAAGGAGTTAATAGTGAAAACATGAAGGAGACAGGCAATACCTATATGGTCAGTGCTGACAATACCGTTGGAAATCTGTTTTATGGATCAAAAGGTTATATGACCAAAAATGTAAACGAGTGGCAGACATTTTATGGAAAAGAACGAGTGGCAGGAGAAAAGGGAAGCGGACTTGGTGATCATTACTCAGATTTTATCGATGCCATCCGTGCTAACGACCAGAAACTTGCCAAAGGCGATATTCGGGAAGGATTCTATTCCTGTGCACTAATGCATCTCGGTAATATTTCTTACCGGTTGGGGAGATCTCTTGAATTTGATCCGGTAAAGATGAAGTTTAAAAATGACCCCGAAGCCGATGCAATGCTAACA
>Ga0209125_1001047_pt1 | contig 29299 bp, 29 predicted proteins | sample BarGraIncub1131A_FD_184503 | JGI IMG/M metagenome (GOLD analysis project Ga0209125, IMG submission 184503) | Arctic peat soil microbial communities from Barrow, Alaska - Barrow Graham LP Incubations 11-31A (SPAdes) (version 2) | ecosystem: Environmental > Terrestrial > Soil > Wetlands > Peat... | reverse complement strand
CTTTGCCTTTGTAAGGTTCTGGTTTACGGAAGGAGCGAATTTTAGCGCATACTTGACCGATCAATTGCTTGTCGCAGGATTCGAGAATGATCATCGGGTTTTTATTACGTTCCGATTTAGTTTGCATTTTGATTTCCTCTGGCAACATCAAAAAAATGTTGTGGGTATAACCCAGAGCTAAATCAAGGATCTGACCGTTATTTTGTGCACGGTAACCAACGCCGACAAGTTCCATTTCTTTATGGTAACCTTCAGATACACCAATAACCATGTTATTGATCAATGAACGGAACAAACCGTGTTGTGAACGAACTTCTTTATCATCATTCGGACGTGTTACAAAAACTGTTTCATCCTTTACCTCAACAGCAATCGGATTGTTTACAGTTTGTTTAAGTTCCCCTTTGGGACCTTTAACCGTAACGGTATTGTTTGCATCAACGGACACAGTTACACCGGCCGGTATGCTAATTGGTAATTTTCCTATTCTAGACATGTTTCTTTCCTCCTCATTAATAGATGTAACACAATACTTCACCACCGAGCTTTAAATCTCTGGCTTCTTTATCGGTCATCACCCCTTTGGAGGTGGACAAAATCGCAATACCCAAACCGTTTAAAACGCGGGGCATATCACGATAACCGACATACTGACGTAAACCGGGGGTTGAAATACGAGTCAACTTCTTGATAGAGTTAACTTTGTTGATAGGATCATACTTCAAGGCGATTTTAATCGAGCCTTGAGGACCTTCATCCAAAAACTTATAGTTCAGGATATAGCCCTTGTCAAAAAGGATTTTTGTAAGTTCCTTTTTTAAATTAGACGCTGGAACTTCCACAACTCTGTGTTTTGCCTTAATGGCGTTCCTTAGTCTGGTTAAATAATCTGCTATAGGATCTGTCATACTAAAAATTTAAATTGATCCGGACTATCCGGACAATATTTAACACTTGAAAAATTTTTACCAACTTGCTTTGCGTACACCCGGGATTAAACCGTTGGATGCCATTTCGCGGAATTGGATACGCGAAACTCCGAACTGGCGCATATAGCCCTTCGGACGACCTGTAATATTGCAACGATTGTGCAATCTAACAGGGCAAGAGTTTTTTGGCAGAGCCTGAAGCGCTTCATAGTTACCTTCTGCTTTGAGCTTAGCTCTTTTTTCAGCATACTTGGCAACCAGGGCAGCACGTTTTACTTCACGGGCCTTCATTGATTCTTTTGCCATACTATATTAGTCTTTTATAATGTTTTTAAACGGCAAGCCGAATTCCTTCAGCAAAGCATAACCTTCTTCGTCGGTTTGAGCCGAGGTCACAAAGGTAATATTCATTCCCAATAATTTCACGATACCATCGATGTTAATTTCAGGGAAAATGATTTGTTCGTTAATACCCAGGGTATAGTTACCACGACCATCGAGTTTGCTTTCGATACCCTTGAAGTCACGAATACGAGGTAATGCAACGCGAACAAGGCGTTCCAAAAATTCATACATTTTTTCGCGACGCAATGTAACCATCACACCGATAGGCATTTTCTTACGAAGCTTGAAGTTTGAAATATCCTTTTTGGACATTGTGGCTACAGCTTTTTGACCTGTAATAGTGGTCAATTCAGTCAATGCAGTTTCGATAATCTTTTTATCAGCTACTGCGATACCCAAACCCTGATTGATAACAATCTTTTTTAGGACAGGTACTTGCATAGGTGACGAATATCCAAATTCCTGGATCAATGCAGGAGCAATGCGTTCTGCATATTCTTGCTTAAGATTTGCGGTATTTGCCATTATTTAATTTCCTCCCCTGATTTTTTTGATACACGTACTAACTTGCCTTCAGCATTTTTAACACGACCGATACGAGTTGGCTTACCAGACTTCGGATCAACCGGATTCAAATTTGAAATGTGAATAGCAGCTTCTTTCTTAACAATTCCTCCCTGAGGACTCTGTGCATTAGGCTTGGTACTCTTGGAGACCATGTTAACACCTTCAACGATTGCGCGTTGTTTGCTTATTAATACTTCAAGAACACGACCGGTTTTACCCTTGTCTTCTCCTGTATTTACAAAGACGGTGTCGCCTTTTTTTATGTGTAATTTGCTCATTACTCTTGATTCTTTCTAGGGTTAAAGTACTTCAGGAGCCAAAGAAACTATCTTCATATTTGTATTACGAAGTTCTCTAGCTACAGGGCCGAAGATACGGCTACCACGGATTTCACCTGCATTGTTCAAAAGCACACACGCATTATCATCAAAACGGATATAAGAACCATCGGCTCTTCTTATCTCTTTTCTTGTGCGAACAATGACGGCTTTAGATACCGCTCCTTTTTTGATTTCACTGGATGGGATGGTGCTCTTAACAGCAACAACAATAATATCCCCAACTGAAGCATAACGACGTCCTGTACCGCCTAATACGCGGATACACAATACGGTTTTTGCTCCTGAGTTGTCAGCTACTAATAGTCTTGATTCTGATTGTATCATAATTACTTCGCTCTATCGATTATTTCGACTAATCTCCATCTTTTTGTTTTACTCAACGGACGAGTTTCCATGATCTTAACGGTGTCACCAATGTTGCACTCATTCTTTTCATCATGAGCATGGTATTTTCTCGTTATGCTGATAAACTTACCGTAAATGGGGTGTTTCTCCTTCCATTTTACAGCAACCGTGATGCTTTTGTCCATTTTATTGCTGGTAACAACTCCGGCTTTTACTTTTCTTAAATTTCTAGTTTCCATCACGCTCTTAATTTTGTTGATTCAACTCTCTCTCGCGCAAAATGGTCTTCAAACGCGCAATTTCCCGACGTACATCTTTAATCTGAGCGGGATTGTCCAAGGGGGAGATGCTATGTTGCAGTTCCATTTGATCCAAACGTGCTGATACTGATGCTACGCGTTCAGCCAATTCCTTGGTTTTCAATTCTCTAACTTCTGCTATTTTCATACGACTTAGGCATTTTGATTTTGAATATCATAATCACGTCTTACTACGAATTTGGTAGCTACTGGAAGTTTTTGTGCTGCCAAGCGCAAAGCTTCTTTTGCTACGTCGTAGGAAACTCCTTCTACTTCAAAGAGCATGCGTCCTGGTGTAACAGGTGCTACATATCCTTCAGGATTACCTTTTCCTTTACCCATACGTACTTCAGCTGGTTTTTTGGTAAATGGTTTGTCTGGGAATATACGTATCCAGATTTGGCCTTGACGTTGCATATAACGCGTAACGGCAACACGGGCAGCTTCAATCTGCTGTCCGGTTAACCAGTGCGATTCCAACGTTTTAATACCAAAAGAACCAAAAGCCAACTGATTTCCACGTTGGGCATTACCTTTCATACGACCTTTTTGTTGTCTTCTGAACTTTGTTCTTTTCGGTTGTAACATTTCTTAAAAAGTCTTACGTTAACGATTACTTGTTTTCTTTTTACGGAAACCACCTTTGCGGTCTTCACGACGTTCGCCACCTGCATTACCGGTATTGCGTCCACCTTCTTTAGTTGTTGTAAACTGGGGTGCCAAATCAACCTTTCCATATAATTCGCCACGGCAAACCCACACCTTTACACCAATGATACCGACTTTGGTTAAAGCTTCTGCTTGTGCATAGTCAATGTCAGCACGGAATGTATGAAGTGGCGTACGGCCTTCTTTATACATTTCAGAACGGGCCATTTCAGCACCATTTAAACGACCTGAAACCAATACTTTGATTCCTTCTGCACCCATACGCATGGTAGATTGAATAGCCATCTTCGTAGCACGACGATAAGCAATTTTACCTTCAACCTGACGAGCAATATTGTTTGCAACAATCACAGCATCCAATTCCGGACGTTTGATTTCGAAGATATTGATCTGAACATCCTTATCGGTGATCTTTTTCAATTCTTCTTTTAGTTTATCTACTTCCTGACCACCTTTACCAATGATTATACCTGGACGTGCAGTGCACACCGTGATAGTAACCAACTTTAAGGTACGTTCAATAACTATACGTGAAACGCTAGCTTTAGCTAAACGAGCGCTCAGGTATTTACGAATTTTGCTGTCTTCCAACAACGTGTCACCATAGTTGTTACCACCATACCAGTTGGAATCCCAACCTCTGATAATACCTAAACGGTTACTTATCGGATTTACTTTCTGTCCCATAAAGCCTTAGTTTTGTTCGTTTTTTGTAATTGTATCCACAGCCAAAGTCACATGGTTAGAACGTTTGCGAATGCGGTAACCTCTTCCCTGTGGAGCCGTACGAAGTCTTTTTAACATCGTAGCGGAATCAACTTTAATTTCAGTTACAAACAATTCACCTGCTTCAGCTTTACGTTCGTTTTTTTGTTCCCAATTGGAAATAGCAGAACGAAGCAATTTTTCCAAGCGGCCGGAGGCTTCTTTTGACGAAAACTTCAATATGCCAAGCGCGAGAAACACTTCTTTGCCACGAATTATGTCGGCAACTAAGCGCATCTTACGGGGCGATGTCGGAACACCGGTGAGCTTGGCGAAGTACTGCGTCTTCAGAGCTTCTTTTCTGGCATCAGCTGCCAATCTTTTTCTTGCACCCATTTTATATACGTGTTATAATTTTTCTGTCAACGGTTTATTTCTTCTTATTTCCACCATGGCCTCTGAAAGTACGCGTTGGGGAAAATTCACCCAATTTGTGACCAACCATGTTTTCGGTTACATAAACCGGGATAAACTTATTTCCGTTGTGAACGGCGACTGTATGACCAACGAAATCAGGAGAAATCATCGAAGCGCGAGCCCAAGTTTTAACAAGGGTTTTCTTACCCGACTCATTCATTGTCAAGATTTTAGCTTCTAGCTTGACGTTAATATACGGTCCTTTTTTTAATGAACGACTCATAGTTTTCTTGAATTTATCAGGTTATTTTTTACGTCTGTCGATGATATACTTGCTTGAATGTTTCTTAGGAGCCCTTGTTTTCAAGCCCTTAGCCAACAATCCTTTGCGAGATCTTGGATGTCCACCGGATGATTTTCCTTCACCACCACCCATTGGGTGATCGACTGGATTCATTACAACAGCACGAGTGCGTGGACGACGGCCTAACCATCTTGAACGACCTGCTTTACCTGAACTTTCAAGTGCATGATCAGAATTACCTACACTACCAATAGTAGCTTTACAGGTAAGAAGGATCCTACGAGTTTCTCCAGAAGGCATTTTAAGTACTGCATAGCTTTCTTCCTTAGATGTTAGCTGCGCAAAAGTACCTGCTGAACGAACCATTTTTGCTCCTTGACCAGGACGCATTTCAATATTATGAATTACGGTACCGATAGGGATGTTCTTTAGAGGAAGTGTATTTCCGATTTCCGGAGCTGCCGCTTCGCCTGACATTAGTTTCATACCTACTTCAAGACCGTTAGGTGCTATGATATAGGCTTTCTCACCATCCGCATAATACAACAGAGCGATACGAGCCGAGCGATTCGGATCGTATTCAATCGTTTTTACAGTTGCGGGTACACCATCTTTCGTTCTCTTGAAATCGATGAAACGATAAAGTTGTTTATGACCACCACCAATATAGCGCATAGTCATTTTCCCTTCATTATTACGTCCGCCTGACTTGTTTAAGCCATATACAAGAGATTTTTCTGGTGCGCTAGCAGTGATGGTTTCAAAGGCACCAATAATTTTATGTCTTTGCCCCGGTGTTGTGGGCTTTAGTTTACGTACTGCCATTTTTATTAAATATTGCTGTAAAAATCAATACTGTCACCATCTTTCAAAGTCACGATGGCTTTTTTGAAAGCAGCTTCACTGCCTTTAACCAATCCGGCTTTTGTATAGCGACTCTTATTCTTGCCGCGATAATTAAGCGTATTAACGCCTACTACCGTAACGTTATACATATCCTGAATTGCCTTGGCAATTTCAATCTTGTTTGCATCCGGTTGCACGCGGAAACCGTAACGATTCAGCTTTTCTGTAATAGCTGTCATCTTTTCGGTTACTATAGGTTTAATGATAATTCCCATTTCTTTTTCTCCTTATGCATTAAAAATGTTTTCAATTCCTGCAATTGAGCTCTCAGTTAAAACAAGTGATCCTGCGTTCAACACCTTGTAAGTGTTTAACTCAGAAATTGTTACAACTTGGACTCTAGCCAAATTACGAGCCGACAAATATACGTTTTTATTTGCTTCTCCCAATATAAAAAGAGACTTTTTATCTGCGAGTTTCAAATTATTTGCCAGTGTTACAAAGTCTTTGGTCTTTGGAGCTTCAAATGAGAAGTCCTCAACAACAATAATGGCGTTGCCAGTTGCTTTATAAGAAAGCGCAGACTTACGAGCCAATTCTTTAACTTTTTTATTCAGTTTGAAGCTATAGTCACGTGGTCTAGGTCCAAAAACCCTTGCACCACCAACCAATAAGGGTGAGTTAATATCACCGCGACGAGCACCGCCGCCTCCTTTTTGCTTGCCTAATTTCCTGGTGGAACCAGACATTTCACTTCTTTCTTTCGATTTGTGCGTACCTTGACGGCCATTGGCCTGGTATTGCCTCACGTCCAACCAAATGGCGTGATCGTTAGGTTCGATAGCGAAGACAGAGTCATTCAAAGTAACCTTTCTTCCGGTATCTTCACCTTTTATAGTATATACACTCAGTTCCATTACTTTTCGATGATTACGATTGAACCTTTAGCACCCGGAACAGAACCTTTGATCAAAATCAAATTGTGTTCTGGGATAACTTTAATTATTTGCAGGTTTTGAACAGTTACACGTTCGTCACCCATATGTCCACCCATTCGCATTCCTTTGAATACGCGGGAAGGCCATGAAGAGGCACCCAAAGATCCCGGGTGACGTTGACGGTCCTCCTGTCCATGAGTTGCTTCACCTACTCCGGCAAAACCATGACGTTTTACAACACCCTGGAAACCTTTACCTTTTGATGTTCCCATTACATCTACGAAATCGTTCTCCTGGAACAATTCCGAAGTGATTACATCACCTGCTTTGAATTCGTCACCGAATCCCTTGAACTCAACCAAGTGTCTTTGTGGTGCTACTCCGGCCTTTTCAAAATGGCCTTGTTCTGCCTTGTTGGTGTGTTTTGCAGTTTTTTCCTGAAAACCCAACTGGATGGCTTCATAACCATCCGTGGCAATTGTTTTAACTTGAGCAACCACACAAGGACCAGCTTCTACAACAGTGCATGGAATGTTTTTCCCATCAGCACTGAAAACGGATGTCATTCCGATTTTTTTTCCTAATAATCCTGGCATTTCTCTAAATAATTAAATAAATCACACTTTAATTTCAACTTCTACACCGCTGGGTAATTCCAACTTCATCAAAGCATCTACCGTTTTTGCACTTGAATTATAAATGTCTATCAATCTCTTGTAAGACGACAATTCAAATTGCTCACGTGATTTCTTATTCACGAATGTAGAGCGGTTCACTGTGAAAATACGCTTGTGCGTAGGAAGGGGAATTGGACCGCTTACTACGGCACCAGTAGCCTTCACGGTCTTAACTATCTTCTCAGCGGATTTATCCACCAAGTTGTAGTCGTAAGACTTAAGCTTAATTCTGATTTTTTGGCTCATAAATTGATTAAATTATTAATAGTTGAATGGCACGGTATTCTGTAGAGCTATATACACAAAATACCGCAGCCATTCTTTGTTTTTATAATAGTTCTACGTGTCCGTTTACTTCTTCCAGAACAGCCTGAGCAAGTGATTTGGAAACCTCAGAAAAATGAGAGAATTCCATCGTGCTGGTAGCGCGTCCTGAAGTGATAGTACGTAAAGAGGTTACATAACCAAATGTTTCTGCGAGAGGAACTTTAGCTTTAACTACGCGTGCACCTGAACGATTGGATTCCATACCTTCAATCTGACCACGACGTTTATTCAAGTCACCGATGACATCACCCATACTTTCTTCTGGTGTGATAACCTCCATTTTCATGATTGGCTCCAACAGAATTGGTTTGGCTTTTGCACAAGCACTCTTAAATGCGATGCTGGCACCGATTTCGAATGAAAGTGCATCAGAGTCAACAGGGTGGAAAGAACCGTCAACGACAATTACTTTCAGACCATCCAATGGATAACCGGCCAAAACACCATTTCTCATAGCATTTTTGAAACCTTTTTCAATGGAAGGAATGAATTCCTTAGGTATGTTACCACCTTTTACTTCGTCAACAAACTGCAAGTCGCCTTCAAAATCTTTGTCTTTAGGTCCAACCTTAACAATCATGTCAGCAAACTTACCACGACCACCGCTCTGCTTTTTGTAAGTTTCACGGATTTGAACTTGTTGTGAGATTGCTTCCTTGTAGCTTACTTGTGGACGACCTTGGTTACATTCTACTTTAAATTCACGACGTAAACGGTCAATGATAATTTCAAGATGAAGTTCACCCATACCTGAAATAATGGTCTGACCAGACTGTTCGTCCGTTTTAACCGTAAAGGTAGGATCTTCTTCAGCAAGCTTACCTAAACCGATGCCTAGTTTATCTAAATCTTTTTGAGTTTTAGGCTCAATGGAGATTCCGATTACTGGAGCAGGGAAGTCCATAGATTCAAGTACAATGGGATGCGCTTCATCACAAAGTGTATCACCTGTACGAATATCCTTGAAACCTACACCGGCACCTATATCACCAGCTGAAATACGATCAACAGGATTCTGTTTGTTGGAATGCATTTGGAACAAACGTGAAATACGTTCCTTCTTATCAGTACGAACGTTGTAAACGTAGCTTCCTGAATCAATTTTTCCGGAATAAACACGAACAAAACACAGACGTCCTACATAAGGGTCTGTGGCGATCTTAAACGCCAAAGCGGTCAAGTATTCGTCTTCATCTGGTTTGCGGGAAATCTCTTTCTCCATATCGTTTGGATCGTGACCAATAATGGCTTCTGTATCCATAGGACTTGGAAGGAATGCACAAACTGCATCAAGCAGAGTCTGCACACCTTTGTTCTTAAAGGATGAACCGCAAAGCATGGGATTCAATGTCATTGCGATAGTACCTTTACGGACTGCTGCACGAATTTCATCTTCAGTGATCGTTGTGGGATCATCAAAGTATTTTTGCATTACAACATCGTCGCAATCTGCAATTGATTCCAACATTTTATCTCTCCATTCCTGAGCTTCTTCTAAAAGATCAGCAGGAATTTCTTCAACATTGTATTCAGCACCCATGGTTTCATCGTGCCAATAAATGGCTTTCATTATGATCAAATCCACAACACCTCTGAATTTTTCTTCAGCGCCGATAGGAATTTGTACAGGGCATGGGTTTGCTTTCAAAACAGTTCTCATCTGGCGAACAACTTCGTAGAAGTCTGCACCCGAACGGTCCATTTTGTTAACATAGCATATACGTGGCACATTGTATTTATCTGCCTGACGCCATACTGTTTCTGACTGAGGTTCAACGCCGCCTACTGCACAGTAAGTAGCTACCGCTCCGTCAAGAATACGAAGTGAACGTTCAACCTCTACGGTGAAGTCCACGTGACCCGGAGTATCAATCAAATTGATTTTATACTTATTGTCAGCGTATTTCCAAGTGGTGGTTGTAGCTGCGGAAGTAATGGTTATACCCCTTTCTTGTTCTTGTGCCATCCAGTCCATGGTGGCGGCACCATCGTGTACTTCGCCAATCTTATGTGTCAAACCGGTGTAGAAAAGAATACGCTCTGAAGTCGTAGTCTTTCCGGCATCAATATGAGCCATAATTCCAATGTTTCTGGTATATAGTAAATCTGCTCTTGCCATTGTCTTTATTACCTTAACCTATTATTAAAAGCGGAAATGAGCGAAAGCACGGTTGGCTTCGGCCATTCTATGCATATCCTCTTTACGCTTGTATGAACCACCTTGATTGTTATAAGCATCAACAATCTCTGCAGCCAATTTGTCCGCCATGGATTTTCCACCACGTTTGCGAGCATATAAAATAACATTTTTCATTGAAATGGATTCCTTGCGATCCGGACGGATTTCAGTAGGAACCTGAAAGGTTGCACCACCGATACGGCGTGATTTGACTTCGACCTGAGGAGTAATATTGTCGAGTGCAGCTTTCCATATTTCGAGAGCGGATTTTTCGTCATTAGGCAGTTTTGCCTTAACGGTTTCAAGAGCGGAATAGAAGATCTCATAAGAGGTGTTCTTTTTCCCATCGTACATTAAGTGATTCACAAATTTGGTCACTTTAATGTCATTAAAAACAGGATCCGGTAGGATAACCCGTTTTTTTGGTTTGGTTTTTCTCATTTTCTCAAAATTTTCCGTTTTTGTTTTGGTTGTCTTCTTTTTTTGTGTCTTCAACGTCCCCTCCGGGATATTTACTCAACCGAGCTATAAAGCTACTACCAATAAAAAACAGCGTGATTAACTAACTGTAAGGAATTTTTCTAAGCGAACTTTTGAAGATTATTTCTTCTTAGCTGCAACTGCTGGCTGTCCTGGTTTAGGACGTTTCGTTCCGTATTTGGAACGTCTTTGCTTGCGACCTGCAACACCTGATGTGTCCAAAGTTCCGCGGACAACGTGATAACGTACACCTGGTAAATCTTTTACACGACCACCACGTACAAGTACGATTGAGTGTTCCTGCAAGTTGTGACCTTCTCCTGGAATGTAACTGTTTACTTCTTTTCCATTGGTCAAACGTACCCTGGCAACCTTACGCATCGCTGAATTTGGTTTCTTAGGTGTCGTTGTGTACACACGCACACAAACGCCACGTCTTTGAGGACAAGAGTTCAAAGCCGGAGACTTGCTCTTATCGGTTTGCTTAGCCCTTCCTTTTCTTACTAATTGCTGAATTGTAGGCATTTTAGAAATTTTTACTTATTATGATATACTTAAAATACTCTTTCACTTTTATCCCAAAAAAGGACTGCAAAATTACAGCTTTTTTCCAATAAACCAACAGCTTACGAAAAAAAATGTTTCCTCACACTAAAAGCGGGGACAAAGGTAGCAAATTAATCCCATAAAAACACGCAGATCTTAAGGGAATTATAAAAATAGTCAATGATGAAGTTCAATGAATTTTAGGCTTCACCACCACCGAAGCCAACGATGGGTGGCATGAATGTATTCGCACCGGAAGCCGGTTTCTTAATCTGTCCGAATTGACTTTCGTATTTAGCAATATTGTCCTGCAAAGCAAAAAGTAGTCTTTTAGCATGCTCAGGAGTTAAAATAATACGGGATTGCACTTTAGCTTTTGGCACACCCGGCATCAGGCGAATAAAATCGACAATAAACTCAGAACTTGAATGTGAAATAACTGCCAGATTGGAATATATTCCCTGAGCAATATCATCGCTCAATTCGATGTTCAATTGATTGGGTTCGTTTGAATTTTCCATGTTTATAAATATTCTAATATGTTTTTTTGATCTATACCATATATATATAGGTATGTTTTTTGTGGTTCAAAAATACGGATAATATGTTGGATTTCATAAAAGATGCTTTTTTATTAAGTATCTTTGACTCTCAATATACTCTTCATAATCGTTTTTGTTTAATATATTTTAAATTTCTAAATTTGTCTCCTGAAAGTAAAAACATGAAGGACCTTAAATCATCATTCAGTCATTTATATAACACATACATCAACGAGCTGTACTCCTATGGAAAGGCTTTGGGTATGGGAAATGAAGACCTGGAGGATGCCATTCACGATGTTTTTCTTCATATCATTGACCGTCAGAAGCAATCACAACTAAACATTGACAACATTAAATTCTATCTTTTTCGTTGTTTAAAAAATCGCATGATTTCTGACAGACGAAAATCTAAAAATCTTGAGAATGTCGAAAATATTGATGATTACAGTTTTTCTATAAAGGTCACAAGTCTGGACGCTTTGATCGAAGAGGAAGAAAAAACGCAATTATCCAAACGGATTGAGAACATATTATTATGCTTGACGAATCGTCAAAGGGAGGCCATTTATTTAAGATACATGCAGGAATTATCGTATGAAGAAATTTCGGTATTGCTCGAAATTACTGAAAAAGGCAGCCGTAAACTGATGTCCAGAGCCATTGAGAAAATACGTGATGAACAAATCCCGCTACTCCTTTTTCTCTCTTTCTTAATCAAATAAGAAACATCTAACTTTCCATTTAAACTTATTTAAAGCAACTGTTTTTCCCTCACGAAAGTGGGGGCAAAATAAATTCTTTTGCGTCTTATTTAATACAGACATAAATAACTTTAAATTTTCATGAAAAAGATTATTCTTAAATTCCTATTCACCATTCTTTTGGGCCATTCTTTCTTCTGTCAGGCTAAAACTCCATCAACAGCTGTTCTTACAGACGGTAGCGCACGTTTTACCATACTCACTCCCACCCTTATTCGGATGGAGTATGCCGGTGACAGTGTTTTTGAAAATGCCAGTACCTTCAATGTCATAAACAGGGAACTACCAATACCTGCCTACAAAACGCAGGTTAAAGATGGTTGGTTGGAAATTCAGACAGCAAAACTACTGATGCGTTATAAAATTAATTCCGGTACTTTTTCTACTGATAATTTAACGGTTGATTTTATTTTAAACAATCAGAATGTAATTGCACACCCCTGGCGTGCACCCCAACTTTCTAAGATAAATACTATTTGTGAAGCCGAGAATGCCATACTATCCGGTGGTGCTGCCATAAACAGCGACCACAAGAATTTTACGGGTACGGGGTTTGTGGCAAGCCTGACCAAAGTTGGCCCCCGTGTGACCTGGAACATGAACAACAATTTAGCAACTGACGACTATACCTTTTCCATTAAATATTCGAATGGAATGAAGGACACCCGCTCTATCAGTTTATATATTGATGGCATTAAATCTTCTTTAACGCTTAGTCCTACAGAAAATTGGAACGAATGGAAAATCGTTGGTAAAAAGATCAATCTTACAAAGGGAGAGCATGTAATTGAACTTTCCTGTAATGAGGGGGACACCTATAATATAAATATCGACTGGATAGCAGTAACTCCAATTGCTGCATCATTGCCTACCGCTGAACCAGTTATTAATAGCAATTTGGGAGCATGGACACGATGTTTTGATGGACAGAACGGCAGCTGTCAATTATGGGATGGATTGATCAGTAAAGACGGTTGGTTTCTGTTGGATGATAGCAAAACAGCCTTAATGACAACTGATTGGGTAAAAGAACGCCCAGGACATAGTAAAGGCTATCAGGATGGCTATTTCTTTGGATATGGACATGATTACAAGACTGGATTGAGTGATTTCTATAAGATAACAGGAAACCCTCCCTTACTTCCTAAATGGGCTTTTGGTAATTGGTTTTCACGCTACTACAGCTACCATGATAAGGATTACATAAACGAAATTATTCCCAGATTCCGTAAGGAAAAAGTGCCATTAGACGTATTGGTTATTGATACAGACTTCAAATCACCAAACGAATGGAATGGATGGAGCTGGAACAACAATTACTTTCCAGACCCTAAGTCATTCATGGACTGGACAAAAGAACAGGGATTAAACGTACTGCTCAATATTCATCCAGCTATCAACAGCAACGACCCTTATTTTAAAACAGCCAATACAACCGCTAAAGGCCTGTTAAAAGAAGAGGGTCAAGAACGATTTTTCTTTGATTTTAGCAATAAAGACCATGCCCAAGCCTATTTTGACCTACATAAACCTTTTAATGAACAGGGAGTTCGAGCTTGGTGGCTGGATTGGTGCTGTGAAGGCGCCATAACAGGTATAAAAGGTTTACCAAAAGATGGATGGATAAACAGTCTGTATGCAAAAGATGCTAAAGATCAGGGTTTAAGAGGATTTGCTTTTTCACGTATTGGCGACGGTTATCAAAGTTATGGAGGTAAAGGCCAACCAAATTCAGCATGGGCAGAGCATCGCAATACAATTCAATTTACTGGAGACACCTATTTAAGTTGGGAAATGCTTGCTTTTGAAATCAAATACACCATACTGGCCGCAAATATTGGCATGCCTTACATCTCACATGACCTGGGCAGTTTCAATAAAGACAGTCTAAAAGATGACGAATATATGCGACATATTCAATTTGGAACTTTTCAGCCAATTTTCCGATTGCATTCTGATCATGGAATTCGCTTACCTTGGAACTATCCAAACGTAAAAAACCAAGCTCAGGACTTCATGAGACTCCGACATGCATTGGCTCCATATATTTACTCACTGTCCTATGAAGTCTCCACGGGTGGTATGCCATTAGTAAGAGGAATGTACTTTGACTTTCCTGATTCTGCTGAAGCATATCTGTACGCAACACAGTATATGTTCGGAGAAAAAATGCTTGTATCCCCAGTTGTAACACCTGGCTCTAATACAAATACAATGGTTTGGTTTCCTGAAGGTACTTGGACCAATTTCTTTACAAACGAGAAAGTAATTGGACCAATAAAAAAATCTATTTCAAGTGATTATACGACCATGCCTGTGTTTGTGAAGGCTGGTGGGATTATACCTCTACAGCCCTATTCTGATTATAATGGACAAATTGCTAATGATACTTTGCTCCTTAAAGTTTTTACTGGGGATAACGGATTGTTTGCCTTATACGAAGATGAAGGCGAAAATCTCAACTATCAGTCCGGTAAGTCATCCATAACCAACATTATTTATACAGAAAAGAATAAGTCTCTGGTTATTAAGGCTCCAAAAGGGACATACCCAGGAGCTCCAACTCAAAGAGCATATAAACTATTTTTCTACAACTTCAACAATGAGCCTTTGCTGATTAAAATTAATGGTGTTGCCTTGAATAAAGCAAAAATTGGATCAACAGAAGGTTGGTGGTTAGAAAAAAATAGTGTTCATGTAAATACCGGCATGCTTCCTATTTCAAAAAAGGACATTGTCATCGAAGCCACTTTATCACAATCCGGAATAGCTCAAGATTAGTGCGCTTTGGCATTTACAAAGGATCTTTTTAGGGTTGATTATCTATAATGGGGTCTTAAAAAAGGTTACTGCGTTTAAGAAATGTTTAAACATTCTATAAACTTTGATAGGCTGGAAATAGCAAAGGCAGCAAGACATGCATTTTCAAACTCTCAGGAAGCCTAAGATACTAATAATCGATTTATTAAAAACGACAACAAGGACTGGATATTACATCGACTCAATTACTTTTCACTTATAGAGTATAGATGAAAAGTACGCTAAAAGCCTGCGAAAAGAAAAAGATATGAATCCTTCGGTATAACATATCACCATCGGATCAGCTTGTCCGATACAACAATAGTTAAAAACAAATAAAGTGATTAGTTATAAGAGGCTAAACAAAAAACAAAATTAAAGCCATGAAAATATATTATTTAATTTATGTGAATATCATTTTATTTGGGAATAGAAATTCTTGCTAATTTAATATATTAATAATCTTAAATTTACCAACATGAAAATTAATCATTTACAAAAAACATTATTGACAGTCATTGCTGTTGTATTTTTTACTTCACTGTACGCTCAAGATAATATTTATTTAATTGGTGGTCCAGTCAATAAAAGTTGGGGAGACTGGAATATTGGGGATAAGATTGAACTCACAAAAGATCTGGACAATCCATCTCTTTTTTATTTCAAGGGATATTTAGCTTGTAATTTCCATAGCAATGAACCAGGTGCATTTAAATTTTTAGTTGGAAATGATTGGGGTGGTGCTTTTCATCCTTACAGTGAGGAAAATCAACCATTAGCTGGAATTACCGATATGCGTAAAGATGGTACTGATTCAAAATGGGTTTTAGCTGAAGACAGCAGTGCAAATGGATACTACGAATTAACATTCGATGCTGCAGCAATGACTTTATCGGTTGATTCGTTTCGTCATGATGTATACCCAGAAATGATTTATCCAGTTGGAGCTTTTAACGGATGGAATAATAACACTCCAGAGGCAATGACTAGAACGAATCCCGAAGTGGCAGTCTATACATGGTCAGGTCACATGACTCCAGGTGAATTCAAGATTCTGAATCCCATGTGCTTAGGGAACTGGGATTTCTGTTATGTTTCAACAACTCCAATGGAACCGGTAACATTAGGTGTTCCACAAGGTCTAGTTTACGAAATTAATCAGTTAACTCCTTTAACAGACAATCATTTTGTTGTAGCTGAAGAAGGCGAATACACAATGACTGTTAATCTTGTTAATAGGACAATGACACTTTCTCCTAAAATCGAAACAAGCCTTGTTAATAGTGAATTGAATACTATAAAAGTTATTGGTGTAAATGGTAAAATTCGTGTACAGACTGAAACAGAATCGATAAAAACAATCAGCGTTTTTGCGATTGATGGACGAAAAGTTGCGAGCGAATTGTTTTCTCTTAATGTTGAAATAGCTTTACCCAAAGGCGTTTATATTATAAAAGTTAATGATCATAGCTCTAATGTAATTTCAAAAAAAATAGTGTTATAAAATAACTAATGTTTCGCATTTCCTTTCTGGTTCTTTGTCAAACAGTTAGAGGAAGTGCGAAACATTAATAATGTAGCTAAACTTCATTTTCGGTAAAAGTTTGCAAATCCAGTGGTTTGGCTATCATTATAACCTTTCAAGTATCGAATAATTATATTTTTACTTTTTTGCTATGAAAAAGACTTTTTTGCTTGCTTTTGCGATAACAATGGTTGTAAGTGCTGCAGCACAAGATGCTGCAACTTTCCGTCAATGGGGAAACGAATCTTTGGCGGTAATGGATACCTATTTTAAAGACAATAGTTATGACGTTCTCTATAACGAACAAGTTGGAAGCGGTGCGGCTTATGCATGGCCTATGGGTATTGCACTTAAAGCCCTAATTTACGCCGACCGTGTAGATGATGCAGTCGGACTTTGCAATTTATTTCATCAACATTATTATTATTACGGAAATGGTTTTTATGCTTACAACGCAGCATACGGTACCCAAAATGATCGTTATTATGATGATAATGCCTGGATAGCTAAGGATTATTTGGATCTTTATGATAAGACTGGAACGTTGACATTTCTTACCAGAGCCAAAACTATCTGTACTTTTTGCATGAGTGGTGAATGTCCAAGTGGTGGTATACGTTTTCATGAAAATCAAAGTAACCCAACAGATGTGAACTTTGATAATAGTGCTACCTGCGCAACAGCTCCTACTGCTTGTGTAAACCTAAGACTTTACAAAATCACAAAAACGGAAAAATACCTGACGGATGGCAAACGCCTGTATGATTTCATGAAAACAGGAGGATGGGGTATCGGGCCGGGATTCAGAGGCTATGAGAATGCCGTTGTGATGGAAGCTGCCATCTTGCTCTATGACATAACGAAGGAAGAAAAATATTTAAAGGATGCTCAGAATCTGGGTCATGCTATGGAAGCCAGGTATATTTCATGGCAAACCCGTCGTTTGAACGAAGTCGGTTGTTGGGGTGGTCACGATATGACAGACGCATTTGTAAATATGTATGAAATAGATCACGATCAAAACTGGTTGAACATTGTTGCCGGTTACTTAACCTATCTGCACGATAATTGTAAGGACAGCGACGGCTATTATCCCGAATTATGGAATGACACAGCGAAGGATGGTAAAAGATTTCTGCTGCTTGATCAGGCATCGGCTGCCAGTGCGTTTCTCAAGATGGCTCTGACTCTTGGAGGCCAAAAAAAGGTAGCAGAACCTGTTGCCATTTTTCAGGATGGTAACTATAACAATTTTGGAGAAAACGGTGGTGCATGGAATATGGGATTAACCCCAGGAAATTATACACAGGATGATTTGTTTTTTCTAGGTTTAATGAATAATCGATTTTTAAAAATAAAAGATATTTCATCATTAATGGTCAGAAATGGATATAAAGTTATCCTTTATATGCAGGATAATTTTTTGGGAACGTCTAAAGTATACACTAGCAATAGTAGCAATTTGGGATCGACTTGGGATGATAAGGCCGTTTCTCTTAAAGTGATTGATCTAAATAATTCAATCAGTGAAAAGACGGATGAGTCTATATCGACTTATTCAGATTTCAATGTTCTGTACATTGAGAATCTAAAAGGCAATTCCAAACTGGAATTGTTGGATATGACAGGTCGTATCGTGTTTTCAGGAGAAACGGACAATAATAGTTACAATTTGAATATCTCTTCTTTTACACCAGGCATTTTTTTGTTAAAAGTGAATTCTGTCTTTTCGAAGAAAGTACAGATAAAATAAGGACGACAGCGTTTACCAACTTTTTTATTTTTAGCAGTCATACTAAGTAACATGACTAGGATCTTCGGACCCAAACGGTTCGGGTGGTTTGACCATCATTGAAGCAACCAATTAAATATTCATTTTATTCCTTTAGCTAATCCTAAAAAACCGTTATAGCCAGTCAGATTGGTGTCAATTATGTGAGACGAAATAACTAATTACCGGTTTTTACCGGGCAACAATGATTTTTTTTATAAAAATAGGGGCAAATAATTCTATATTGCGTACTTATTATAGTTGTTCATAAAAAAAGACCAATGATTGATCAAAAACTTTCGGCTGAAACAAAGGAACTGATTCATAATGATCAGTTTATACTATGGTGTCTAAATCCAACAAAGGTTTTGGATGATATTTGGAATCAATGGAAAGTAGAACATCCTAGCCAAATTGATGCCTTGGACCATGCTCGTGCTATTGTTTGTTCGGTCAACCTTAACGCCTATTCTATATCTTCGGCTCATTCTGTGATTATGGAAGAACGTTTACAAGAAATCCTAAATAAAAAAACCAAGAAAAAATCGAGAAAAGTCCGCATGTATTCATTTGCAGCTGCATGCGCCGTCGTGATAATATTATTGTTAGGCACATGGATGTTGGGAACTAAAGATCATAAGCCAGATATAACTTACATATTCTCTCAAGTAGAAATTACCAACACGCAAACGGATGTAGAACTTATTCTTGAAAACCATCGTAAAATGTTGTTGGAAAATAGAACGAACATCCAATTTAGCTCTTCTGGATTACTGTTTGTCGACAAAAAACAGCAAAGTATTAAGTCAGATAATACATTCAAAAATCTCTCATTAAACATCTTGAAAGTACCAAAAGGGCATCGATCTTCACTGGTTTTGGGTGATGGTACAAAAATCTGGGTCAATTCAGGAACGGTGGTTTATTTTCCCTCAATTTTTGAAAAAAACGACCGAACGATTTATGTTGATGGAGAAATTTTTTTGGAAGTGACAAAAGATGCTGACCGACCATTTTACGTAAAAACCTCCAAAATGGATATCCAAGTATTGGGCACTTCTTTTGATGTAAATGCATACAAAGAGAATAGCAAGCAGTCGGTTATCCTTTGTAAAGGAAGTGTTGAAGTCAATAACCGTAGTGGAAAAAAAGACAAAATTCGTCCCCAGGAAATGTTGACTATTGAAAACAATCAAATGTCCAAAACGCAAGTAGACACTTACAATTACACCTTCTGGGTTGATGAAACCTTTATTGTTGAAGGGAAAAGTCTTGATGAAGTTTTTCAGCAGCTGAGTCGTTATTATCACATCAAATTCGAATGCAGTGAATATGTAGAAAAACAAGTCTGTTCAGGAAAACTGATACTTTTTGATGACGTAAAAAGTGTAATGGAAACCCTTTCAGGGAGTTTTCCCATCACATACAGTATATTTAACGACACCATTATTATTAGTAATAAGAAAAAGCTGAATTAATAAAATAAGCAGATTCTATAGATGGTTGAATCAATCAGCAATTGTTTTGCCTACTCTACATACAGGAAAACATCATCATTTAAACTCTATGATGGATTAAAAAGTTATTAATATAGAAATCCTATTACATTTGGCCGACTTTATCCTTAGTCTAAGGGAAAATAAATGGTTTTTTTTAGAAAAAATGGGGACAAAAAAATCCTAAAAGCGTTTCTATAAGAGAACATATAAAAAAGGCTAATGATTGACACACTTTCTAAGGAAATACTATTTCTAATCCATGATGACCAATTTATACTTTGGTGCCTTAAACCTACAGTAGAGTTGGACACAAAGTGGAATAAATGGAAAATAGATTTTCCTGAACAAAAAATAGCCATGGAACAAGCCAGAAGCATCGTCCTTTCTGTGCGACTGAATGGTTATTCTATGCCAAGAATCAGATTTGAAGCTTTATACGCCCGTATACAAGAAAGCTTAGCTAAAAAACAAAAGAAGGCCAGACATATTCAAATGTATCGATATGCATCAGCTTGCGCTTTGGTCATCATCTGTTTAATTGGTGCATGGATTCTTTCCCCAAAAGAGCGCAGTATAGATTTACCGGTTCTTTTTGCAGAATCTGCCATAGATAGCACACAAATGGAAGTAGAACTAATACTGGATAATCAACAAAAAATGTTGTTGGAGAATCGAACCAATATTCATTTTGATGCCAAAGGATCAATCTTTGTCGACAAAAAACAGAAAAGCATACAGATAATTCATTCCAAAAAGGATAAATCAATAAAAACGTCTTCCGGCTTAAAGGCTTTGAATGTATTGAAGGTACCATTAGGTTGTCGCTCATCTCTTATACTTAGTGATGGAACAAAAATCTGGGCAAATTCAGGAACTGTGGTACATTTCCCATCAGTCTTTGAACCCGACAATCGAACCATCTATGTAAATGGAGAAATCTACCTGGAAGTAACCAAGGATGCAAGCCGTCCTTTTTATGTAAGAACTTCCCGGATGGATTTACGTGTATTAGGTACATCATTCGATGTCTCAGCCTATCAAAATGATTTTAAACAGTCTGTTGTATTATGTAAGGGATGTGTTGAGGTTGATAACCGGGCTGGAATAAAAAACAAGATCCACCCTAATGAAATGCTATCTTTAGAAGGTTGCACCATGTCTATTTCAAAAGTAAACACCTACAATTATACTTTTTGGGTTGATGAAACCTTTGTTTTCGAAAATAGAAATTTGAGTGAAGTTATGCTTCAACTTAGCCGATACTACAATATGGAAATTGATTGCTCAGCAGAAGTAAAAAATCTTATTTGCTCAGGCAAACTTATTTTGTTTCAAGATATTCAGAGTGTTATGAATACACTTTCTGAAAGTCTGCCTATTTCCTATAAAATAAAAAATAATACTATAAAGATTAATAACAAAAACAAAAGCCTATGAATAAGACCTGATTTTACCATAAAATACACACAATCGGAGAATTTTCTCTATATCTATCTTTAAGAAACCTTAGTTAATATGACAAATGAAACAACTGTATGAAAATATTAAAGAATATAATTTCAGGTAAGGCTTTTTGTTTCCTGACAATCGTAATGTTAATTTCTTGTATGAATATCTCTTCGATATCTGCAGATACATTACAAACGAAACCTGCTCTCATTTCAATAAATATGTCTGATGCAATGATCAAAGACGTTTTCAAATATATTGAAAGAAACAGTGAGTATGGATTCTTTTTTTCTGATAATGTAAATCCTGAATTAAATAAAAGGGTTAGCATTAAAACAACGAACAATACCATAGAACAAATTCTGACAGAAATATTTAAAAAAACCGATTTGACCTTTAAATTAAATGGCCGACAAGTAATTATAAGCTATCAAGGTGAAAAGCCAAAGTCTGAAAAACGGATTATCATCAATGGCACAACCCTGGATGAGCAAAACAATCCATTAGTAGGTGTAAACATCACTGTCAAAGGTGGATCAAAAGGTACTGTTTCCGATATGGACGGGCACTATAATTTAGAGGTTCCAAATAAAAAATCCATTTTGGAATTTAAATACATTGGTTTCGAAACCAAAGAAATGGAAGTAGGAAATCAGATCAATATCAGCATAATCCTGCAAGAATCATCTACGGGATTAAATGAAACTGTAGTCATCGGTTACGGATCGCAGAAAAAAGTTTCTGTTGTAGGAGCCATCACCACCATCGAACCAAAACAGTTACAAATTGGGACTGGCCGTTCATTGACCAATAATTTGGCTGGTCAGCTGGCTGGTGTAATTGGTGTTCAAAGATCAGGTGAACCGGGTTATGACAACTCAAGTTTTTGGATTCGAGGCATTTCAACTTTCAAGGGCAGTACTACCCCATTGGTTTTAGTAGATGGCATTGAACGTTCATTAAACGACATTGACCCTGCTGAAATTGAATCTTTTTCTGTATTGAAAGATGCTGCAGCAAGTGCAGTATATGGTGTTCGAGGTGCAAATGGCGTCTTTCTGGTAAATACAAAAAGAGGAAAACTTGGAAAGCCAACCGTTAATTTTCGATTTGAACAAGGTTTTACCGCACCTGTTAAACTACCACAATTTATCGGCTCTGCTGATTATCTTGATGTTTTGAACAGCATCTCACGCGAAGCAGGACTCGACGAGTTATATTCACAGGAAACAATAGATAATTATAGGAATCATACTGACAATGACTTGTACCCCGATGTAAATTGGTTGGATGCCATTACAAAAGACTATGCCAGCAATTCAAGATCGAATTTGACAGTTGGAGGAGGGTCCGACATCATACGCTACTCCATTGTTGCATCCCATTATGGAGAACAAGGTATCATTGAACGTGATAAGTCACAAGCCTGGAATTCATCATCTACTCTTAACAGATACAATATTCGCTCCAATGTAGATATTGACCTGACATCAACAACCTTGTTACGCGTTAATATTGGAGGCTATCTGCAAGAACAGAAACGTGCTCCATATAGCGTGGATGAATTATTTCGCCTCTCATTTGAAACACCACCTTTTGTACACCCAACACGCTATTCATCGGGAGAAATTCCCGTCGTTGCAATAAGGAGTAATCCCTGGGCTTTAGCTACACAAAGAGGTTACGAGAAAAGTAATGCCAGTAAAATTGAGTCCTTATTTTCAGTTGAGCAAGACTTGAAATTCATTCTTCCAGGATTAAAAGCCAAAGGCATTTTCTCTTTTGACCGGTATTCAAGAAGTACTGTAACCAGAAGTAAAGATCCGAGTTATTATACTCCAGCAACAAGTAGAAATGAAGATGGATCTCTGAATTTGCTCATCTATAAGGACGGACAGGAATTCCTTGGTTACAGCACCAGTGCGGATTGGGGTAATAAGAGTACCTATTTGGAAGGTAATTTGACTTATTCTCAACATTTTGATGAGAATTATCTGGACTTGATGTTTTTGTATAATCAAAGAGATTACGACGATGGTTCAAAGCTACCATTCAGAACGCAAGGAATTGCGGGGCGTGCATCATACAGATACAGTCAAAAATATATTGCTGAATTTAATTTTGGATACAACGGTTCTGAGAACTTTGCAAAGGGAAAACGATTTGGATTCTTCCCTTCGGTTGCTCTTGGATGGCTGATGTCTGAAGAAGAATTCATGGAAGCCTACAAAGACAATTTTTCAAAAATAAAAATTAGAGCATCCTATGGTTTAGTTGGAAATGATAAACTGGATGGACGTCGTTTCTCCTATCTGACAACAATTGATGGTGGCAGTAGTTATTCCTGGGGAGTAGATAATAACTATTCACGCGATGGCTATCAGGAGGGCGATTATGGTATTCCAGAATTGACATGGGAAACGGTCACCAAAGCCAATTTAGGTCTTGAATTGGGCTTAAGGAACGATCTTGACATAACGTTGGATATCTTTAAGGAACAACGTAAAGACATATTCATGGAACGTCAAACTATACCTACTGCAACTGGATTCATTAAAATGCCCTGGGCCAATTTTGGTAAAGTAGACAATAGTGGTGCTGAAGTATCTTTAAACTATAATAAAAAAATAAATAATGATTTTAACATTGGTCTACGTGGAACCTTTACCTATGCTAAAAATAAAATCATTGAGTTTGATGAACCTGCTGGCGTTACAGGTACAAATCGTACAAGAGAAGGTTTACCTGTTGGTCAGATTTTTGGTCTGATTGCTGAAGGTTTATTTACAGAAGATGACTTTGTGGATGTAGCTGCAGGAACACTTAAAGAAGGTATACCAGCGCATACTTTGGTAACGAAAATACGTCCTGGAGATATTAAATATAAGGATGTAAATGGAGATGGATCCATAACCAGTATGGACGAATCACCCATTGGTGGAACAGTAGATCCGCAACTGATTTACGGTTTTGGTGCTAGTTTGAGATACAAGAATGTGGACCTTAACTGTTTCTTGCAAGGCAACGGCCGTACATGGCGCGTTATTGGAGGTGATAATTTTATTCCTGGCAGTGCGAATGGTGCAATGGGCAATATTTTGACCAATGTAAATGATCGCTGGACAGTGGAAAATCCAAGTCAGGATGTATTCTGGCCTAGATTAGACAGGACGTTGAATGCAAATAACAAATATACATCAACCTGGTGGTTGCGGGATATGAGCATGTTACGCCTGAAAGATGTGGAAATGGGTTATACATTCCCAACTATATGGAGTAAGAAGGTTGGAATGAGTAATGCCCGCCTATTCTTCAGAGGTTCTAATTTGCTTACATTCTCAGACTTTAAATTATGGGATCCGGAATTGGATACTTCTAATGGATGCAGATACCCCATTATGAAATCACTTTCTTGCGGTTTGGATATCAAATTTTAATATAAATGGACATAAAAAAAATATCTGAAATATGAAATATCTTAAATATATATGCTTGGCTGCTTTGTGCATTGTGTCCAGTTCTTGCGCAGATTTTCTGGATAAGGCACCCGACGATGAATTAACACTGGACATGGTCTTTAAAGATAAAGTCAGGACCGAAGGATGGTTGGCTAATTGCTATAGTGGAATACCAGATGCATACTGGGGATTGTTAAATACTATTGGTTATGATTCGATGTCAGACGATGTCGCACCATCCCCGAGATGGGTTCAATGGAGCTGGGGGGTTGTCGATTACCAAACAGGAAATTGGAATACGAGTACAGGTTGGGGTGCTGATTTTTGGAGCGGTTTGCCTAAAAGAATCAGGGAGGCATACATCTTTATTGATCATGTGAAGCCAGACGTAGCTCAGAAAGTAACCCAGGAAAGAGTTGATTTGATGAAAAATGAAGCTCGTTTTCTAATTGCTTACTACTATTCTATAATGATCAATGCATATGGTGGAGTACCCAAGTATGATGGTATTGTACCTTCGGATGCCACTTTAGAAGAATTATCAATTGGCCAGAAACCTTTTGATGAAATGGTTGATTGGATTGACGCGGAATTACTGGATCTTTCAACAAAGTTACCTGCCAGCCATTCAGATGTTCTGGATTATGGACGAGCCACCTCCATTATGTGTCTGGCCGTACGTGCCCGAATGTTATTATTTGCTGCTAGCCCCTTAGTGAATGGGAATCAGGACTATGTAAGTGAGAACCCAAAAATCAACTATAAAAATAATAAAGGTGTACCGATTTTTAATACAACTTATGATCCTCAAAAATGGGTACGTGCAACAATTGCTTGCAGAGAATTAATTGATGCTGCTCACGCAGCTGGTCATGAACTCTACAAAGAATACAATCAGGATGGTACAATTGACCCCTTCTCTTCCTATCAGAATATGATGTTCAAAAAATATCCGGAGAATAAGGAAATTCTTTTTGCTCGTCCAGGTTGCGACTATGGTCAATATGATGCACATGCAACACCTCGTGGTTCATCTGGCAACGGAGGATTGGGTGTAACTCAATCGTTAGTTGATGCTTTTTTCATGAAAAATGGGTTACCTCCAATTACAGGATACGATGCAGAACATAAACCCATCATCAATGAAGCTTCAGGTTATTCTGAAAATGGATTTTCTACAACAGACGAGTATAGAAAGACCAAATGGATAGAGGGTGCAAAAGACGCAGATAAGATTCCAGGATTGGAAAAACCTGTTACACAAACTGGGACTTACAACATGTATTGCAATCGTGAACCGCGCTTCTATATCTCTGTACTTTATAACGGAGCCTGGTATCGCATTGATTCCAGGAAAACAGATTTTCTATCTGGTCATAAAGACGGAGGTCCGACTCATGATGCTCCTCAGAATGGTTATCTACTTAGAAAGAAAGTAAGTCCAGACCATAATGCCAAAGACGGTAATTACCCTTATAGGCCAGGTATTTTATATCGTTTGGGTGAAGCATACCTCAATTATGCTGAGGCATTGAATGAATCTGATCCTGGAAACCCGGAAATCATCACCTATGTAAATCTAATCCGCGAAAGAGCGGGTGTTCCTTTATATGGTTCTGAATCAGGACAGATTATACCCCCTACCAATCAAGATGAAGTTCGTGAATTGATACGTCGTGAACGTCGCGTTGAATTGAACAGTGAAGGTGGTATCCGTTACAATGACCTTCGCCGTTGGAAATTGGCAGAAAAAGAACTGAATGGACATTTCTATGGAATGAATTTTACCGGCACGAAGTTCAGTGACGATCCCACAGATAAAGCCGCATTCTTTTTAAGAACAGTAACATTCGAAAGGGCCTATAGAAAAAAGAATTACTGGTATCCAGTATATCAAACAGAAATTGATAAAGATCCAAGTTTGACACAAGGACCATACTGGCTGGAATAAATAATTAAATATGTTTTTGGTTTTTTTTTAAGATTAAGGGTGAAAACGCCCGTTAGGATTATTCCTGACGGGCGTTTTCTTGTTCTGTTCTTTAAGCAGCCATTGAAAATTGACTTTAATTTGTCGATACAGAAAATGGCAGATCTTTCAAGGATGTTCCTCTTGTTGTGTTCGGTTGATTGCTCATTTCAAGTTTCAAGGTTCCGCCATTGACAATGTCCTGATATCGAAGAAAATTCCTGGAAAAATCGTCACCATTCAATTTAGCCGACTGGATGTAAACATTTTTTTGATTGTTGTTATCAGCTTCAATCACAAATTTCTTTCCATCTTCCAGTGTTATGGTCGTTTTCTTAAAAACAGGGCTGCCTAAAACATATTCATCCGTTCCCGGACAAACACTGTAAAAGCCCATAGCACTCAACACATACCAGGAAGAGGTCTGACCTTGATCTTCATCACCTGGATAACCTTTCTCCGTTGCGTTGTAAAGCTTACTCATTACTTCTCTGGCCCTCATCTGCGCCTTCCAGGGTTCTCCTGCATAATTGTAAAGATAAACCATATGCTGAATAGGTTGATTTCCATGTGCATATTGACCCATATTGGCCATCTCCATCTCAGTCATTTCGTGGATTCTTCTACCGTAAGTACCGACAACAATTTTATTGGAAACAGTAAAGACAGAATCCATTTTCTTTACGAAGTTTTCCTTACCACCTAGTAATCCTATCAAACCGTTTATATCGTGAAAAACAGACCATTCGTAATGCCATGCATTTCCTTCTGTAAACGGTCCGCCCCATTCATAAGGATCAAAATTTGGAGTCCAGTTACCGTTTTCATCTTTACCTCTCATGAAACCTACCTTGGGATCAAATACGTTTTTATAATTGAATATCTGGCGGGAAAAAACTTCTTTATAATGAGTATTATTGGTCATTTCAGCCAATTTCATTCCACAATAATCATCGTAAGCATATTCGAGTGTCTTAGCTGTTGATTCTCTGTATTTTGAATAAGGAACGTAACCAAGAGTATAATATTCCCTCCATCCTTCACGCCCATTGGCGGGGCCCCATGGGCCTTTATCAGTAGCTTCGTGGTAATAGGCATCCAAAGCTTTCTTAGGGTCAAATGTGTGTATTCCTTTTGCCCATGCATCAGCAAACAACGATATGGCATGATTTCCAATCATACTTCCTCCCTCTCCGGGGAAAGACCAGGAAGGCAACCATCCACATTGATCGTAAGAATCAAGCATACCTGCAACATAACGACCGTGCATAGTAGGATGCATTAATGCATTCAATGGGAATTGAGCCCTGAAGGTATCCCAAAAACCAGTATCTGTAAACAAATAGCCACTGTGAATTTCGCCATCATAAGGGCTGTAATAGTAAGGTTTATTATCTTTGTCTAGTTCATAAAATTTTCTGGAAAATAAACTGGCTCTGAAATAACAAGAGTAAAAGGTTGCTATCTCTTCCTCTGTTCCACCTTCAACCAATATCCTGTTCAAATGTTGGTTCCAGATTTCCCAGGCAGCTTGTTTTGTCTCTTCCAGATTTTTAAAAGGACCCAGTTCTCTTTCCAAATTCAATTCTGCCTGTTCCGGGCTGATATAGGATGACGCAATTTTAGCCTGTACTTTAACACCACTTTCAAATCTCAGCCAAGCACCAATACCTTTGCCTTCGCGTTCAGCTTCACCATCCCATTTTTGATTGTCTTTGTTTTCCCAGATGCCATAACTTTTAATGGGTTTGTCAAATTGAATGATAAAGAAACTTTTCGTATTCTTTTTTAGGCCACGACCATTGTGTACATATCCAATAATCCTGTTTTCATTTGGGAGTATTTTTACTTGACTAAATCCTGTATATCCGTCCAGAACAACATATGATTCAGCTCCTTTGGGGAAAGTAAAACGGAGATGAGCACCTCTTTCCACAGGTGAAATTTCAGCTGTAATATGGTTATCCAATGTGACTTTGTAATAATTGGGCTTTGCAATTTCATTCTTGTGGCTAAATTTTGCTGCTCTTTTAAACTGATCCAATGCTAAATCACCAGTAACAGGCATCAATGAAAATACATTATAATCGTTCGTCCATGAACTACATTGATGAGCTTGTTGAAAACCACGGATTGAATCTTTATCGTATTGATACTTCCATCCGTCTCCATTTACCCCTGTTTGTGGAGCCCAGGTATGCATGGCAAATGGTAAAGCGGTTGTTGGATAAGTATTTCCTCTTGTCAAATCAAAATTAGAGTCTGTACCCTGCAGAGTATTTACATACTTGACAAGGTCAGGCTGTTTTGCCATTGTGCATTGGCATATGATCAAAAAGAAATAAAAGAGTAGGGAGTGTTTTTTCATAATAAAGCTTTTGGTTGTATAATTAAGTGAATTCTGTCGAACTTTCAATACATAATAGACAAAGTTTCGCTTAAAAGGTTCAACTTCTTTTTCTACTATTTACATTGCAATTTCTATAAAACGCCAAAAAGCCCCCACCAGATAATTCTGATGAGGGCTTTGAAAACGGCGACTACCTACTCTCCCACTTTCGCAGTACCATCGGCGTGGTTGGGCTTAACTTCTCTGTTCGGAATGGGAA
>Ga0209125_1001045_pt1 | contig 29322 bp, 21 predicted proteins | sample BarGraIncub1131A_FD_184503 | JGI IMG/M metagenome (GOLD analysis project Ga0209125, IMG submission 184503) | Arctic peat soil microbial communities from Barrow, Alaska - Barrow Graham LP Incubations 11-31A (SPAdes) (version 2) | ecosystem: Environmental > Terrestrial > Soil > Wetlands > Peat... | reverse complement strand
AATTTCTCGCTGCTGCTGATGCAATAAAGGAGGACAAAACATGTACGATTTACTTGTATTGGGCGGTGGCCCCGGCGGATATATGGCCGCTGAACGAGCAGGCGGAGCGGGTCTTTCCGTTCTCCTGATAGAGAAGAATAAGATCGGAGGAGTTTGCCTGAATGAAGGCTGCGTACCTTCCAAAACGCTTCTTAACAGCGCCAAGATTTTCGATCATGCCTGTCATGGCGAAAAGTACGGTGTTACTTCCGAGAATGCAAAAATCGACCAGGAAGCAGTCATCAACCGCAAGAATAAGGTCGTTAAGAATCTTGTTAACGGTATCAAGTTCACACTTAAGAACAATAAAGTTACTGTCAAAGCAGGACTTGGTATGATTCTTGGCCGCGAAAACGGCATCATCCGTGTTGCTGTCGGCGAAGAAATATTCGAAACCAAAAACCTCATCATCGCGACCGGTTCAGAAGCCGTTGTGCCTCCGATTCCAGGTGTAAAAGAAGGTATTGCTGACGGAACGGTTCTGACCAACCGTGAGATTCTTGATCTTACAACGATTCCCGAGTCACTTGTAGTTGTCGGCGGCGGAGTTATCGGTCTGGAAATGGCCAGTTACTTCAATACAGTCGGCAGCAAGGTAACCGTAATTGAGATGCTCGATCATATTGCCGGCCCCGCCGATCGTGAACTCTCTGCACTTCTTCAGAAGACATTTGCCAAAAAGGGCATTACTTTCAACCTGAACTGCAAGGTTACCGCGGTTGGAAACGGCCAGGTCACATATGTTACAGCTGAGGGCGAAACCAAAAATGCTGCTGCTGCAAAGACTCTTCTTTCCATCGGGCGCCGTGCCGTATCGCAGGGCTTCGGTGTAGAAAATTTAGGAATTCTTGTTGAGCGCGGACGCATTGTCACCGATGCCCAGGGTCGTACCAACGTACCCGGAGTTTATGCTGTCGGCGATGTCAACGGCGTATGGATGCTGGCACATGCTGCCTATCGCGAAGCTGAAGTTGCAGTTAACACTATTTTGGGCAAGAAGGATAACATGCGTTATCAGGCGATGCCTTCCGTACTTTACACCAATCCGGAAATGGCATTTGTCGGAGAAACCGAAGAATCCTGTATTGAAAAAGGAATCAAATACGAAAAAACCGTGCTGCCGATGAATTTCAGCGGCCGATATATGGCGGAAAACGAAGGCGGCGAAGGTATTATCAAAATTTTGATTGATCCTGATCGCCAGCGTCTTCTCGGATGTCATCTCCTGGGAACGTATGCTTCTGAGATTATCATTTCGGCAGGTATTATGATTGAGTCTGAAATGCGTATTGATGATATCAAAGAATTGATTTTCCCTCACCCGACCGTAAGCGAAATTATCCGTGAAGCAGTTTTCCACCACAACTGACACCAAAGACCAACCAGATATAACGTTAAATGAACTGCGGCGCAAACCGCCGGCAGAAGGACAAATAATCGGAGGAAATATCATGAGCAAACAACTATTCATCAAACCGGAAGACGTAAGAAAACCAAGCTGGATCAAATTCAAGGATATCCCTGTTAACCAGTACCAGAAGAAACCCGGCGATGAAACCGCCAAATTCAGCAAAGAAGACTTTATGCGGATTTATCGCGATATGCGTATGATCCGCGAATTTGAAACTATGCTTTATTCGATCAAGACCACAAATGCTTACAACGGACTTGATTACAATAATCCGGGTCCTGCTCACCTTTCCATGGGACAGGAAGCATCTTCCGTCGGACAGGCCTATCATCTGACCACTGATGACTTTATCTTCGGTTCCCACCGCAGCCACGGAGAAATTCTTGCAAAAGGCTTGTCTTCCATCAACAAGCTCAGCGAAAAAGAACTTCTCACCATTATGGAGAATTTCCTCGGCGGAGCTGCCTGGAGAGTCATTGAAAAAGACAATAAGGGAAAAGGCCGTACAGTTAAAGAGCTCGCCATCGACTTCCTGATTTACGGGGCTCTTGCAGAAATTTTTGCAAAGGAAACCGGATTCCACAAGGGATTGGGCGGTTCCATGCATGCCTTCTTCCTTCCTTTCGGAATTTACCCCAATAATGCAATCGTCGGCGGTTCTGCCGGTATTTCAACAGGTGCCGCACTTTTCAAGAAGATCAACAGAAAACCCGGCATTGTAGTCTGCAATGTCGGTGACGGATCCATGGCACGTGGTCCTGTTTGGGAAGGTATGATGCTTTCTGCAATGGACCAGTACCGCACACTTTGGGATGACGACATGAAGGGCGGTCTTCCGATTCTCTTCAACGTCATGGACAACCAGTACGCAATGGGCGGCCAGACCCGCGGCGAAACCATGGGTTACGACTTCCTTGCACGTATCGGTGCCGGTGTAAATCCCGAGCAGATGCATGCCGAGCGTGTTGACGGATACAATCCCCTTGCTGTCATTGACGCGATGGAAAGAAAACTCAAAATTCTGAAAGATAAAAAGGGACCTGTTCTTCTTGACACTCTGACATACCGTTACTCCGGACATTCCCCGTCCGATGCTGATTCTTACCGTACACAGGAAGAAAAGGATGCATGGGCCACACAGGATTCCATCCAGACCTTTAAGGCAGATATGATTCTTGCCGGCCTGGCAAAATCGGAAGATTTTGATGAAGCAGATGAATTTGTAATCCGTACAATCACGGATGCCGTACGTCTTGCAATCAACCCTGACATCTCTCCCCGTATGGACTTGGCAAAAACGCCGGATGCCATCGAGAAAATCATGTTCTCCAACCTCCATATGCCCAAGATGGAAGACCGCAAGGCTGATATGCTGCAAACCAAGGAAGAAAACTTCCGTGTTCAGCAGATCGCCAAAAAAATTCGTTTCGCATATGATGAAAATGGAAAACCGGTATCCAAAAACAAGGCATACCAGCTTCGCGACGCACTTTTTGAGCCAATTCTCGACAAATTCATCGAGGATCCGACACTTGTTGCTTATGGCGAAGAGAATCGTGACTGGGGCGGTGCCTTTGCAGTATACCGCGGCCTTACAGAAGCTGTTCCCTACCACCGCCTGTTTAACTCACCTATCGCGGAAGCATCCATTGTCGGATCTGCTGTAGGTTATGCCATGGCCGGCGGCCGTGCCCTGGTTGAGCTGATGTACGCTGATTTCCTTGGCTGTGCAGGTGACGAGGTATTGAATCAGCTGCCCAAATGGCAGGCAATGTCTGCCGGAATCTTAAAAATGCCCGTTGTCCTTCGTGTATCAGTCGGTTCCAAATATGGCGCCCAGCACTCACAGGACTGGACTTCCCTGTGCACACAGGTTCCCGGACTTAAAGTTGTCTTTCCCGTTACTCCTTATGATGCAAAGGGTCTGATGACATCAGCACTTAACGGCACTGATCCTGTTATCTTCTTTGAGAGCCAGCGTATCTATGACATTGCCGAACAGTTCCACACAGAAGGAGTCCCGACAGAAAGTTATGAGATCGCAATCGGCGAGCCGGATATCAAGAAGGCGGGCAAAGACCTGACCATCCTTACTATCGGAGCCACATTATACCGTGCACTTGATGCAGCTAAAATATTCGAAGAGAAATTCGGCATCTCCGTCGAGATAATCGACGCACGTTCCATGGTTCCTTTCAATTATGACAAAGTCATCGAATCCGTTAAAAAGACAGGTAAAATCATTGTCGCCGGCGACGCCTGCGACCGCGGATCCTACCTGAGTGAACTTGCCAGAAATATCGGCGACTTCTGCTTTGACGATCTCGACGCACCTGTAGCAGTCCTTGGCTCACGCAACTGGATTACTCCTTCTTATGAACTCGAGGATTCCTTCTTCCCGCAGGCAAGCTGGTTTGTTGATATTTTCCATGAGAGAATTCAGCCGCTGCCGGGATTTGTTGCCGACAAGAGTTTTTCTGATGTTGAAATGATCCGCCGCAATAAACTGGGTGTCTGATAAGGAAAGGGTATGCTATGAGTCAAAAAAGTGTTCAGGATTTAGTAGATCAACTCAATAATCCCGAAATGATTGATCGGCTTGATGCATTAAAGCAGCTTACTGAAAAGCTGGACGAGGGAATAATCTCCCGTCCGGCTTTCGGCCGTGACGTGAACAATCACATTCATTCACAATATTCATTTTCTCCCTATTCACCATCAAAAGCAGTATGGATGGCCTATATGGCCGGCCTTTCGACTGCCGGAATTATGGATCATGACTCCATTTCCGGTGCACTCGAATTTACCGCCGCCGGTCAGATTATCGGTCTTCCTACTACAATCGGAGCGGAGTGCCGTGCATCTTTTGCCGCAACACCTTTAGCCGGCCGCAGAATTAACAATCCGGATCAGGATACAGTCGCCTACATTGCTTTTCATGGTGTTCCACACAGCCAGACCAAAGCGCTTGAGCATTTCTTCAAGCCGGTTGCCCGGGCACGCGGACTTCGTAACCGCAAAATGACAAGGCGTCTGAACGAACTTCTTGCTCCTGCAGGTTTTGCCGTCGACTATGACAAGGATGTTCTTCCCCTGTCACTTGCTGCCAGAGGCGGCAGTGTAACGGAAAGACACTTATTGTATGCAGTAGCAAAAAAACTTATTGATCGATTCGGGACTGCCCGCGATCTTGTTGCATTCCTTTCCGGACCCCTGAACATAACAGTATCCGGCAAGATGGCTGCCATGCTCACTGATCAGAATAATCCCCATCAGGCATATGATCTTCTCGGTCTTCTCAAAAGTGACCTGGTCGAAAAGTTTTATCTTCCGGCAACCGACGAATGTCCTCCGATCGCAGAAGTTGCGGCCTTTGCAAGAATGCATGGTATTGTACTTGCCTACCCATATCTCGGGGACATCACAAGCTCTGTTACCGGAGACAAAAAGGCACAGACTTTTGAAGACAGCTATCTGGATGAATTATTCGAAGTCATTAAGTTGAACGGTTTCAACGCCGTAACGTATATGCCGTCCCGTAACACACGCGAGCAATTGATCCGCCTGCGCAGCTTATGCGACAAACACGGACTTTTTCAAATCAGCGGAGAAGATATCAACCAGCCTCGTCAGCCGTTTGTCTGTGATGCAATGCGCGACCCCATGTTTTCCAATCTCTTTGACGCAGCCTGGGCTTTGATCGGGCATGAAAGACTGGCATCCGAGCAATTAGCTAAAGGCATGTTTTCGAGTCAGACAACGGACTTGATTCCCAGCCTGCCTGACCGCATCGTATATTTCCGCGATGCTGCTATGAAGCTATACGAAAAAGAAACAAATAAATAATTCTCATTTTCCTCTCTCTGATTCAATGGAGGTAATAACTATGACTGATATAAAAAACACTTTTCTTAATCGCAATGAAGAGCGTTTGGCCGATTTCACCCGTGTTTCCCGCACCGCCGGCAGTCGTTCGGATTATGTCCAGGGCGGCGGCGGAAATACTTCCTGCAAACTTGACAGCCAGCTGATGGCTATCAAGGCGTCCGGTTTCCAGCTTGACCAGATTGCTCCCGATGCAGCCTATGCCGTGCTGGATTATTCAAAATTGCGGGCATTTTACCGGAATACAGATTCAACCTCTCTTGAGGATGTTGAAAAAGCCGGATCTGCCCAGGCGAAAGATGCTGCCGTTGTTATTGATGGCCTTCCGGTTCTTCGTCCTTCTGTGGAAGCCGGCTTTCATTCGTTGCTGAGTACCTATGTTCTTCATACGCATCCGGTATATGCCAATCTGCTCACCTGTGCCGTGGAAGGTCCCGAGCTGGCAGCCCGCATCATGCAGGACATAAAAATGAATTATGCGTTCGTCCCGTATATCAACCCGGGCGCACAGCTAACTTTCGAAATTGATGCTGCACGTAAAAAAGCGGCGGATTCTGAAGGCAAACAGCCGGCTGTCATATTTATGCAGAATCACGGCTTGATTGCCACATCAGATAATGCCGATACTTGTCTGGATCTTCATGAAAAGGTCAACAAAGCCGTTGCCGCTTTCTTTGGAGTCAGTGAAAATGACTGGCCGTCGGTTGAAGTGGCGCCGGTTTCAAATGCTGCCTCAGCTAATTTCTGGCAGTCAGCAACACCCTGGCTCAAATCACGTCTTCTTGATACAGAATGGGATCTCGATTTCTTTACGGTCCAGGCGCTGTATCCTGATCAGCTGGTATTCCTTTCCGGCCAGATGGCAGTAGTGGAATCCGGCTCACTTTCTGAATATAAAGACATCAGCACCAAGAAAGCAATTATCTTCCGTGAGACCGGCGAAGTACTTTACCAGTGCGGCAAAGGCGAGGCCCGGACGATTGAAGAGACATTGTGCGCCATCCTTTTTATAACACGTACAATCCGATCCGCCGGATATAATGTGAACACAATGAACGAAGCTGGAAAACAGTTCATCAGTAACTGGGAGAGCGAGCAATACCGCAAAACCATCACTACCAAATAAGCATATTGGAGTTGAACATAATATGATGAAAGCCCGGTCGGACTCTTCCCTCGTGAAGTAATCCGGCCGGGCTTTTCATTGAATTTACTATAAAAATCCCCCAACTGATTCTATGCTTTCAGGCAAAAGAATCAATCGGGGGGCAGCATTTATTATTCGCTTCGAATGCTCATTTCACAGGATCAAAAATCCCTTGATCTTGCACCCGGACGAGCAGCATCATCTTCAGGTGGTGTCACAGTCTCTTTGTGCGGTTCAAATGTATCTCTTTTTTCTCTGTCGGGGCGTGCTCCGGGACCTGCAGGTCCCCTGTCGGGACGGTCATGGTATCCGCCTTCGCGAGGTCCGCGGTCAGGACGGTTTCCACCTTCGGGACGAGGTCCGCGGTCAGGACGGTGGTCGCCATGATCAGGACGATCATTATGGCCGCCGAATCCGTCTCTGCGTTCACGGCCCGGTCGGTCACCCATCGGACGATCACCCATTGGGCGGCGGGGCGGCTCAGAAGCGCTCTCGACAAAACCTTCCGGTTTCTCAGAAGCGTCTCTAATGGAAAGATTGATACGTCCCTGGCTGTCAACTTCCAAAACTTTAACCTTGACTTTGTCTCCTTCTTTAACAACATCTTCCACTTTGTCGACACGTTTCCATGCCATCTTGGAGATGTGGCAAAGACCTTCCTTGCCGGGCAGGAACTCAATGAAGGCACCAAACGCCATCAGACGCGTCACAGTACCGTCAAAAATCTGTCCGGGCTCGGGATCGTTAACAATTCCTTTAATAATTGCAAGAGCGCGCTGGGCCTTTTCTGCGTCCGGTGTGGAAATAAAGATACGGCCGTCGTCATTAATATCAATCTGTGCACCGGTGTCGGCAATAATCTTGTTGATGACCTTACCGCCGGATCCGATAACTTCACGAATCTTATCAATCGGAACCTGCGTCTGGATGATACGGGGAGCATACTTCGACATTTCTGTACGAGGTGCAGAAAGACAAGGAAGTAGAACTTCGTTGATAATCTGCAGTCTACCCTTTCTTGTCATCTCAAATGCCTGGCGGATGATCTCGATGGAAAGTCCGTCAACTTTGATATCAACCTGGATTGAGGTGATGCCAAGCTCAGTGCCGGCAACCTTGAAATCCATATCGCCGAAGAAGTCTTCAATTCCCTGAATATCCATGAATACAAGGAAATCATTCTCGTCATCTTCATTGACAATCAGTCCTGAAGAAATTCCAGCAACAGGGCGCTTGATCGGAACACCGGCATCCATAAGGGCCAGTGTGCTTGCGCAGACAGAACCCTGTGATGTGGAACCGTTGGACATAAGGATTTCCGAAACGGCACGGATTGCATATGGGAACTCTTCTTCGGAAGGTAGAACCGGGATAAGGGATCTCTCTGCGAGAGCTCCATGACCGATTTCGCGGCGCCCCGGTGAACGGGACGACTTGGCTTCTCCTACTGAATAACCGGGGAAATTATACTGGTGCATATAACGCTTGGAAACTTCATTATCAATACCGTCAAGTGTCTGCGATTTTGAAAGAGGTGCAAGGGTAACGGCTGTAAGTACCTGTGTCTGTCCGCGCTGGAAAAGACCTGTACCGTGTACGCGGGGCAGTATTCCGACATCGCAGGACAAAGGGCGGATCTGGTCAAGGGGACGTCCGTCAACACGAACATGCTCACGGAAAAGATAATCCCTTACGACCTTCTTCTCAAGCTTATAGATCGCTTCACCGACATAAGGAAGATAGCTCTCGTTTGTCTCCGTAAGATAAGCTTTTACCTTCTCGGTCAATACGGCAACCTGAGAATCACGAACACTCTTGTCATCGGAAAGAACCGCGAGTCTCATGTCATCCCAGCCAAAAGCTTTAATATAGGCAAAAATTTCTTCCGGTACGGCAGAAGACTTGTATGTGAATTTGGGCTTGCCGATATCAGCAGCAATGCCGGCAATAAAGTCGACAATTTCCTGGATCGTCTTATGTCCGATTTCGATTGCGGCGAGCATTGTCTCGTCCTCAACTTCATTGGCACCGGCCTCAACCATGCAGATCTTCTTCTTAGTTCCGGCAAGCGTTACATACATACGGCTTGCGCTTCTTTGTTCTTCAGTAGGATTGATGACAACTTCATCACCGATCAGGCCAAGTACAATACCGCCTGTAGGCCCGTTCCACGGAATATCCGAAGTTGCAATTGCAATCGATGTACCGATCATAGCGGCTATTTCCGGAGAGCAGTCCTGATCAACCGACATAACAAGATTGTTAACGACAACATCGTTTCTTAAGTCATGTGGGAAAAGCGGACGGATCTGGCGGTCAATAACACGGGAAGTAAGAATAGCCTTCTCTGAAGGTCTTGCTTCACGCTTGATATATCCACCGGGGATCTTGCCAACTGCATACTGCTTCTCTTCATAATCTATGGACAGAGGGAAAAAGTCGATTCCGTCCCTTGGTGAAAGTGATGCCGTAGCTGACGAGAGAATTACTGTCTCGCCATAACGGATCAGGCATGAACCATTGGCGAACTGAGCGAGTTTGCCGGTCTCCACGATAAGCGGACGGCCAGCCAGGGTCATTTGAAAAGTTTTTTCCATAAAAAATACCTCCTGGTAAATTGAATATACCTAAGTCACCAGGGCGGTAGCTTGTAGATTCGTGCATCGTACTTCCATATCTCCAAAAGATATGAGGACGATCCGTCAATCTACCCTCTACGGCCCAATCCAATGACTTTGCGTAGCTATACTGATGACATTATACCTTATGTCATCGCTCTTTGGGTTTTTTCGACAAAATTTCAAAAAAAGGTGAGCCATGAAGCTCACCTCTCTTGAAATAAATATTGTTTACTTTCTGATTCCGAGCTTAACGATTACTGTTCTGTAACGTTCAACATCGATACGGGCGAGATAATCAAGAAGGCCTCTTCTCTGTCCAACCATCATCAGAAGACCTCTTCTGGAATGGTGATCATTCTTATGTTCCTTCAGGTGCTCGGTAAGGTGGTTGATACGGGCTGTAAGAATTGCGATCTGAACTTCCGGGGAACCTGTGTCGCCTTCTTTGAGACCATATTCCTTGATAATTTCTGATTTGTTAACCTTGTCCATTCGTTACCTCCATTAATGTCCTGTGGCAAAGTAAATGGTCGGACGATCCATAGACTGTGACCACGGCTAAAATACTTAAAAATTTTAACACAAATACACTGATATGTAAACTAATAAATCACAGTGCAATTATGAAGGCAATTATGAAATCCGTTTCAAAATGGCTCGTGCCGCCTGTACTCCGCTGGCACCGGCCTGTGACAGGCCGCGTGTGATACCTGCTCCGTCCCCTATGGCAAAGAAATTGGGAAGCGTCGTCTCAAGTTCGGATGTCAGACGCAGACGGGCACTGTAGAATTTTACTTCGACACCATACAGTAAAGTATCCTGATTGGCAGTACCGGGTGCAAGCTTATCGAGAACCTGAATCATCTCAATTATGTTGTCGAGATGACGTTTGGGCAGCACAAGCGACAGATCGCCGGGAACCGCTTCCAGCGTCGGTCTTACAAAACCCTGCGGCATACGGTGTGAGTTTGTGCGCCGGCCATCAAGAAGATCACCGAACCGCTGCACCATGATGCCGCCTCCCAACATATTGGAGAGCGAAGCGATGCGTTTGCCGTATTGATAGGGTTCATTAAAAGGTGTCGTAAACTTGTTGCTTACAAGGAGCGCAAAGTTCGTATTCTCACTTTGAAGCGCGGGATCTGTATAGCTGTGCCCGTTCACTGTAATAATACCGTCCGTGTTCTCCGTGACAACATGTCCGTAAGGGTTCATACAGAAAGTACGGACAACATCCTTATACTGTTGGGTCCTGTAAAGAAGCTTCGCCTCATACATCGCATCCGTGATATCTTTAAACACAATCGCAGGAAGTTCCACGCGAACGCCAATGTCAACCTGATTATTAATCAACGGCAGATTAAGTTTGTGACATTGATCCGAGAACCACTCTGCGCCGGATCTTCCCGGTGCGGCGACAAGGAATCTGCATTCGATCGCACCGATAGTCGTATCCAGATGATAATTGCCGTCGGTGAGCGGAGTAATTTCATTTACTTTTGTGTTGCAGGAAAGATCCAGATGCTCATCAAGCCAAAGCGCCTGTTTCATAAGGATTTCACGGTTGCGCTCTGTGCCCAGATGTTTGCATTTTGCATCCAACAGGTGCAAATCAAAACTGATTGCTTTGCGGCGAATCACATCCGCCTGCGGTGTCGCCGTGGAAAAGACATCTTTGGTTGCACCGAAAAGCTGGTTTATTGAATCTACATATTCAATAAGACTCATAACCTCGGCATCAGACAAATAATCATTAAGCCAGCCGCCGAACTGCGTCGTGAAATTGAACTTGCCGTCGGAAAAAGCTCCCGCTCCGCCAAATCCGCGCATGATTGCACAGGGCTTGCAGTTAATGCAGCTGTCAACTTTTTTACTGATAATTGGGCAGGATCTTTCGACAATAGGAGTTCCCTGTTCAAGGATTATTACCTTCAAATCAGGATTCCTGCTGGTCAGCTCATATCCTGCAAATATTCCGGCTAACCCGGCACCAATTATGGCAACATCATATTGTTTGGTCTCGGACATAAACATTCTCCTTTATGCTTGTCATTCCCCTTGATAGATACCCCGTGTTGCAGAATCTGCAGCAAATTCTTCTTTCCTGAAGAAATAGAGTTCAGTATATGTGGCATACAAATATGGATAAAGAGCAACGGCAGTAAATCCGCAGGTCAGGAATACCAGCATCCACCAGCCGATAAAAGACAGATCCAGAATAAACATCCTGCCTTTTTGCCCACGTGACATATGCCTGCTTTTCAGTAACGCTTCACGAAATCCAATCGTCGGATCATCGACCAAAATATATGCAGTATAAAAATATGAATAGTATCGATTGAGATTAATCATAACGCAGATCACGATTGCAATCACAAAAAGAGCGACAAGCGTAACAATGGCTCCAACCTGGGCAGAAGAATTGGTCAATCCAAAATTTCTGCTCACGCCGGTGATGAATTCGTTGGTATTCATTCCGAAAAGAATGGAAATTGCCGTTGGGAATAGTATGGGAATAATCGATACAGATGACCATAGGAAAGTCCACAATAATTTCCATGCCATTCCGGAAACAATATGCTTATATGCATCTTTTCGAAAGGAATATAACAGCGTATCGACAGAGTTCATCTTCTTTTGTTCGCGTTGGACGAAAAACCATCTGATCATTCCGCAGGACATGGGATTTGCAAAAAATATAACAAGTCCGTATGTAAAAAATGAAGAAAATAGTGATAAAACAGAAAATCCGATAATCATTGGCATCAACAAACCTATCACTTCAGAAAAAGTGGGGTTCGAGCCAAGTGCGAGTGAAAATGTTGAAATAAGAGTTGAAAAAACGGAAGAAAATGCACCGAAAATTCCGGACACAAAAGAAGTTGCTGTAGATACAATAATCGTATACAGAAATACAAGCAGAAGCGCCCACCAATAATTGGGGGAAAGATTCGTCCAGGCCCTCTTTTTGAGTTCACTGCAAGTCCACATTTTGCTCTCTCCCTGTCTTCTTTTTCTATTGATATACTACTGAAAAACCTTTTTGATTATACTCTTCTTTATAATGAAATGTATATATGGGATTGCTAAATGGTGTATAATCATCTCGCTGTGCAGGCAATCTTCCCTGTAAAACGAACGGAAACGAAGGAGTATTTTTATGAAAGCAACGACACCTGCCATCACTTCACCAAAGGGCTTTCGTGCCTCCGGCATTCACTGCGGACTTAAAAAAACGGACGCACCGGATCTGGCACTCATTCTTTCGGATATACCTGCCCAGGTAGCCGGTGTATACACTAAAAATCTTGTCAAGGGGCACTCTCTTCAGCGCACAATGCAAATAATAAGCCAGCATAATACAACACGAGGGATAATAATAAACAGCGGCAATGCCAACGCCTGCGTTGGTACGATTGGTTATCAGGATGCTCATGATGCAGCTGTTGCCGTCGCCGCAATCACCGGATGCACACCGGATGATATTCTTACGTGTTCGACAGGTGTTATCGGTCTGCGTCTCGATATGAAAGCTCTGCTTTCAGGTATACCGTCTCTTGTGTCCTCCCTTTCTTCAACACAGGAAGCCGGACACAATGCGATGAACGCCATCCTTACGACGGATCTTGTTCCGAAGGAATCTTCTGCTGTCATTGAAATCGGAGGCGCAAAGATCACACTTTCCGGAATGGCCAAGGGATCCGGCATGATCCATCCGAACCTCGCAACCATGATAAGTGTTATGACAACGGACGCAGTAATCAGTTCCCCTCTTCTTCAGGAATTGCTCAGTAAAGCCGTCTCCCATACTTTTAACCGTGTCTCCGTTGATGGAGATACGTCTGTTTGCGATACTTTGCTGATTATGGCTAACGGTATGTGCCGTGGAGAAGAAATCAAGGGCGGAACTCCTGAATGCGAATTGTTTTTTGATGCCCTGACACAAGTATGCACGGATCTGTCGCGCATGATTGCCCGTGACGGAGAAGGTGCGACTAAGCTCGTCGAAGTCGAAGTTAACGGTGCTGCTACCGAACGGGATGCTTATCTGACCGTTCTTGCCGTCTGCCGGTCTCCGCTGTGCAAGACAGCTATTTTTGGAGAAGATGCAAACTGGGGAAGAATTCTTACCGCAGTCGGATATTCCGGAGCATCCTTCGACCCCGAAAGAGTTGATATTGCCATCGGCGGCCTCCCTGTCTGTGCAAATGGCATGGCACTGCCTTTTGATGAGAAATCAGCCAAAAAGATTCTTCATGCTGACGAAGTGCTTATTTCAATCACTCTTCATGAGGGAGCATACGGCGACCGTATGTGGACATGTGATTTTTCCTATGAATATGTAAAAATCAACGGAAGCTACAGGAGCTGACAATAAAAAATGAATCCGTTCAGAAAGATAATAGATAAAAACTTCCATGCGCTTACAAACTCCAATTACCGATACTTTTGGTTAGGACAATGCGTTTCTCTTATCGGGACATGGATGCAGTCAATCGGCCAGACATGGCTGGTATATTCATTAACCAATTCTCCGCTGCTTTTGGGAGTACTTGGGGCAATGCAGTATCTGCCTGTTACTGTTCTTACGCTTTTTGCGGGAGTTTGGATCGATAAATTCCCCAAGAAGACAATTCTGATTGCAACACAGAGTATTTCCATGCTGCTTGCCCTGACACTCGCAGCCCTTGCCTTCACGAATTCCGCTAAATATGAATATGTACTTATTCTTGCTGTGATGTTGGGAATAACAAACGCCATCGACATGCCTGCAAGGCAATCATTTATGATTGAAATTGCGGGACGCGATGACTTAATGAATGCAATTGCATTAAATTCCGTGACGTTCAATCTGGCCAAAATATTGGGACCTTCGATCGGTGCTGTACTATTAGCTACAATGGGAACCGGTTGGTGCTTCCTGATTAATGGATTAAGTTTTATCGCCGTAATTTATGGGCTTTTTCTTATTAAAGTAAAGCCATTTGTCAGGCCAAAGACCACAACGAATATTATTAAGGAAATCATGGACGGCTTGCGGTACATATACAAGTCCAGGATTCTATTCCAAACTGTACTTCTAATATTAGTAATCGGACTTTTCGGTTTCAACTACAATATCCTGATACCAGTTTTCGTAAAGAATGTTCTTCATCGGGACGCTTCTGCCTTTGGTGTTCTAATGGCTGCATTGGGAATCGGCTCCGTTTTCGGTGCTCTGAACGCATCACGGAAAGGCAAGTCATTATCCAACATGAAAATTATGATCATTTGTTCATTAATCATCGGGGTATTTTTGTTTCTAAACGGATTCAGTACTTTATATGCTGTAACTATAATTATTCTTCTGGTAACCGGTGCCGCCAGTATATTTTTCTCCACCACAGCCAATACGACACTTCAGTTAAATTCAACGAATGAATACAGAGGAAGGGTCATGAGTGTTTATTCCCTTGTATTTGCAGGCGCGACCCCAGTCGGTAGTATATTTGCCGGGGTTGCAATAAGTGGAATCGGAATCTCACACACCTTCCTTTTGAGCGGTATTCTTATCATTTTCCTTGTCACAGGTATCAGCCTTGCATTTTACATGCGTCATTCAAGATCCTGAAAAAGAACTGATGCACCATGATTTTCATATCACAGGCATCAGTTCATTTAAAATCAGCTTGTACCAATCTATCTTTTATTATTCTTTGTTTGCTTCTTCCGGTTTGGCTTCATCTTCCCTCATTGTGCTGTCAAATGTAAACTTTCCATCGATGTAGTCAATTGATACCTTCAAAACATTGGTAAGCTTGCCTGACAGGAACATATCTGAAAGAGGATCTTCGAGACGACGCTGAATAGTCTTTCGCAAAGGTCTCGCACCATATTTGGCGTCGTATCCTTCTATGGCGAGTTGATTTTTGGCCGCGTCGGACACTTCAATTCCAACATTTTTCTCGGTTAACTGATCGCCAAGTTCCTTGAGCATAAGATCGACGATTTTGCGGATCTCCTCGCGGGAAAGTTCCTGGAACACAACAATTTCATCGATACGGTTCAGGAATTCCGGTCGGAACATCTCTTTAAGGACAGACTGCACGCGGCTCTCAAGGGCAATATATCCTTCGGCACCGAATCCGAATCCGTTTGACTTTAGTGTTGTTCCGGCATTGGAAGTCATGATAAGAATGGTGTTCTCAAAGTTAACAAGGCGCCCATGGCTGTCCGTCAGGCGGCCGTCATCGAGGATCTGCAGGAGCAGATTAAATACATCGGGGTGTGCCTTCTCAATTTCATCAAAAAGGACGACCGAGTAAGGCTTCCTTCTGACGCGCTCCGTAAGTTGTCCGCCGTCGTCATATCCTACGTAGCCAGGAGGTGAACCGATCATTTTACTGACTGTGTGTGCTTCCATGAACTCGGACATATCTATACGGATCAGGGCATCTTCCTTGGCAAACATTGCCTCGGCAAGAGCCTTAACCAGTTCCGTCTTTCCGACACCGGTCGGACCGACAAAAATGAATGATGCAGGCTTATGCTTTTTGCCAAAACCGGAGCGGTTCCTTCGGATTGCCCTGGCAAGGGCATTTACGGCCTTTTCCTGACCGATAACACGCTTATGCAGACGGTCTTCAAGCCTGATAAGCTTGTCCGATTCGGATTCCGTGATCCGCTGAACGGGAATACCTGTCCACATTTCGACAATTCTTGCGATGTCTTCTCTAGTAATTATTGTAGGTATAAGCTCGCTCTCAAGTGACTGTATTTCATCCTGAAGACGCAGTACAGTGGCCTTTGTCTCGGCTTGATGCTCATACAGTCCCTCTTCTTCGATAATCTGCGGTGCAGATGCCTCGATCTTTGATTCCAAATCGGTAAGCTGCGTCTCATGGGACTTCTTTTCATCGAGAAGCTGTCTGTATTTGACCAGACGAACCTCTTCAAGGTTTGCCCTGGAACCCGCTTCATCGAGAAGGTCAATGGCTTTGTCCGGAAGAAAACGGTCCATTATGTATCTGGAAGAAGAACGTACCGCATAATCAATTACTTCATCCGAATACGAAACATGATGATGCAGTTCATAGTAATCGCGGATTCCTTTCAGAATCTCGATGCTGTCTTCAATCGATGGTTCTTCAACGATAACCTTCTGAAACCTGCGCTCAAGGGCAGAGTCCTTTTCTATAAAGCGGCGGTATTCATCAAGCGTCGTTGAGCCGATAACACGTATTTCACCTTTGGCAAGTGCAGGCTTCAGAATATTGGCAGCATTCATAGCGCCTTCAGCATCCCCGGCACCCATAATGTTGTGAAGCTCATCAATTACCAGAATAATATTTTCGCTCTTTCTGGCATCATCAACTACGCCTTTCATACGGCTTTCAAACTGGCCGCGGAACTGCGTGCCTGCTACCATGGCTGTCATATCCAGAAGATACACGGACATGTCCAGAAGCTTGGCAGGGACTTCCCCGTTTGCGATTTTTACGGCCAGGCCTTCTGCTATTGCTGTCTTTCCGACACCGGGTGCACCGAGTATGACGGGATTATTTTTGGAGCGGCGGTTCAGAATCTGAATAACACGCTGCAATTCTTTTTCACGGCCAATAATACGGTCAATTTTCCCGAGTCTGGCTTTCAGGGTAAGATTTGTTCCGAATTGATCAAGAAACTTATGTTTTGTCTCTTTCTTACCGTTATTATTTCTTTTGGGATCCGGGCGGGTTCCGGGCATACGATGATCATCGTCAGGCGACGATTCAGGTCCCGGCCTTCCCTGTCCGCCTTCCTGAAGGAACAGTTCCTCGAGATCATCGGAATTCTCCGTATTATCTTCGGACGAATCCGACGGTCCGCCCATCTGCAGAAACCCTAAATTTGACAGAGGCTGCATGGACTCTGCATCATCAGTGGAATCGGACTCAAATCCATTATCCGACCCGTCTCCGAGCAGGTCCCCTGAGCCGAGAAGCAGCTTGAATACGTCTTCCGGCTGGCTGCCTTCCACACCCGACATCAGGTGATTCAGACGGTCAGATACCTTGTCGATGTTGGTATCGTTAATACCGGCCTTCGAAAACATCTCATCAATGCCGCCGATTCCGGTCTGATAGGCACACTTAAGGCAAAGCCCCTCGTTGACACGCTTACCGTTGTCAAATCTTGTGGTGAAAACTACAGCAACATTCTTTTTGCAAATTACGCATTTTGTCATGAATTTTATCCTTTATTGCTATTAAAAGCATTCTTTCTTCGCGGTTTTACAGAAGTTGATATTTCCAGTGCTTCCTTCGAGACCTTGCGGGCCTGCTGCCTGCGATGATGTTCCGCTTCCATTGGATGAGCAGCGGCTCGTTCCAGAAGAGGTTTCAAATATTTTCCGGTATATGATTCAGGTACTTCGGTAATTTCTTCAGGAGTACCCTGGGCAATGATGTACCCGCCGCCATCTCCGCCTTCCGGTCCAAGATCAATAACATAATCTGCCGTCTTTATGACATCCAAATTATGCTCTATAACAAGGACAGTATTACCATTTTCAGTCAGCCGCTGTAAAATGTCAACCAACTTATGCACATCGGCTATATGCAGTCCTGTTGTAGGTTCATCCAAAATGTAAAAAGTATGCCCTGTGCTTCGCTTCGACAGCTCTGTTGCCAGCTTGACCCGCTGCGCCTCGCCTCCTGAAAGCTGTGTAGACGGCTGACCCAGACGAATATATCCCATGCCCACATCATTGATTGTTTCAAGTTTTCTTCTGATACGTGGAATACTTTCAAAAAAAGGCAGTGCCTCTTCAACGGTCATCTCGAGGACTTCGGCAATGTTCTTTCCCTTATATTTTACCTCAAGAGTCTCCCTGTTGTAACGATGGCCTTTACAGACATCGCATGTTACATAAACATCCGGAAGAAAGTGCATCTCAATTTTGTTGACTCCGTCACCGCTGCAGGATTCGCAGCGACCGCCCTTCACGTTAAAACTGAACCTGCCGTTCTTGTATCCCCTTGAGCGGGCATCAATCGTATTCGCAAAAAGTTCACGGATCAGGTCAAAGCATCCGGTATACGTTGCAGGATTGGACCGGGGCGTCCTTCCAATCGGCGACTGGTCAATGGCAATTACTTTATCGAGGTATTCGACACCCTCCATCGAACGGTAGGCTCCAATCTGCCTTCTTGCACCATTCAAATCGGTAGCAAGTTTTTTCAAGATAATTCCATTCACCAATGAACTTTTACCGGACCCGGAAACACCGGTTATGCAGGTGAATAGTCCCAGAGGAATCGAAACATCAACATTTTTAAGATTGTTCTCATAGGCACCGCGCACAGTAAGAAAGAATTTATCAGGTTTTCTTCTTACGGGCGGAATCGGTATAAAGAGTTTGCCGCTCAGATACTGGCCCGTAATCGAAGTCTCGATCTTCTCAAGTTCTTCAGCAGTTCCGAGACCTACGATAAATCCGCCGTGCTCTCCGGCACCCGGACCCATGTCGACAATGTAATCTGCTTCCCTCATCGTCTCTTCATCATGTTCGACAACAAGTACCGTATTGCCAAGACTTTTTAGCCTCTGCAGCGTTGCCAGCAGTCGGCTGTTGTCCCGCTGATGGAGACCAATAGACGGCTCATCCAGAATATACAGCACGCCCATCAGTCCGGAACCGATTTGCGTCGCAAGACGTATGCGTTGTGCCTCTCCCCCTGACAGTGTTGCTGATGAGCGATTCAGTGTCATGTATTCCAAACCGACATCCACAAGAAACTCAAGCCGTGCGATGATCTCTTTTAAAATCGGGTTGGAAATAGCAATCTGCTGCGTTCCGAAGGAAATCGATTCAAGATATGCCTTGCATTTCCGGATCGGCAGACAGGTAAGCTCAAAGATATTCAGCGCTCCAACTGTTACCGAAAGGCTTTCTTTATTCAGCCTCGCACCGCTGCATACCGTACAGGGATGCACAGTCATATACTGCGCGTAATATTCCTTCATGTCTTCGGATCCGGTTTCACGATACCTTCTCTCGAGGCTCGGAACGATTCCCTCCCATGCAGAACGATAGGCGGATCCATGGGAAAACTTACTGTTAGTCGTATCGACAGACAGGAGCTCCCCGTCGTTGCCGTACATAATCATTTTCTGGATCTTCTCTGGAAGTTTCTCCCACGGTGTATCCAAAGAAAATTTATACTTTTCAGCCATTGCCTCAATAAATGCCCTGCCCCAGCTGGTCTCATCATCGAAATTCCAGCCGCCAACCCTTACCGCACCTTCATTCAGGGAAAAACGCGGGTCCGAAACGCATAGTTGTGGATCAACATAGGAGTGTGATCCCAGCCCGGAACAATTCTGGCATGCCCCATAGGGGTTATTGAACGAAAACATTCGTGGAGTCAGTTCTTCAAAACTGATTCCACAGTCAGGACAGGAGTACTTCTGGGAAAACAGGAGCTCCGTTTCGTGAAAAGTGGTATCCCCGTATTCGTTTTCGCCTTCCGGAATCTGTACAAGCGCTGTCAGCAGGCCATCGGACAGCTTAAGCGTCGTTTCCGCAGAATCATTTAAGCGCGAGCGGATATCTTCCCGAACGACAAGCCGGTCGATGACCACTTCTATCGTATGCTTTCTATTCTTTTCCAGAGACAGATCCTCATCCAGATCATACATTTCACCGTCAACACGGACACGTGCAAACCCGGATTTTCTGAAATCATCAAAAACTTTGGTATATTCTCCTTTGCGTCCGCGTACTACAGGTGACATGATCACAATCCTTGTACCTTCAGGATAGCCCAGAAGGGTATCCAGGATCTGATCAATGGATTGGGATGAAATTTCCTTGCCGCAGTTTGAACAGTGCGGGACACCCACTCTGGCATACAGGAGACGCAGATAATCATAGATCTCAGTAACCGTGCCCACAGTCGAACGCGGATTCTTGCTTGTGGTCTTCTGGTCAATCGAAATTGCAGGAGACAACCCATCAATCTGATCAACATCGGGCTTCTCCATCTGTCCCAGAAACTGTCTGGCATAGGACGAAAGGGATTCGACATATCTTCTTTGTCCCTCTGCATAAATCGTATCAAAAGCCAGGGAAGACTTCCCAGAACCCGACAGACCTGTCAGTACTACCAGCTTATCCCTTGGAATATCCAGATCAATGTTCTTTAAATTATGCTCCCTCGCACCACGAATGCGAATAAATTGTTCCATGAAATAAAATCACCTCAGTTTACTAAATGCTCTCCTTTGTATATCGAAGAACAGATTTAAGTCTATCATATTCAAAAACTATTCGGTGCATCCTACCCTGTTTCGAAGAAAATTTAACAGTTTGTTCTCTTTGGGGCTTGCGGGGTGATCGGACCTATGATATTATTCCATTTGCGCCATTCAGGTAAGCTAGGTATCCGGCCCTATGGTCAAGCGGTTAAGACGCTGCCCTCTCAAGGCGGAATCAGGAGTTCAATTCTCCTTAGGGTCACCACCAATAAAGATCGTTTCCTTTGAGACGATCTTTTTTTGTTATTTAAAAGTCGCCTCATGACAGTTTTCACTGTTATGAGACGACCATTATAGATAGCCATTACTATTTTAATTATTTATCTTCATTCTTTTCACGAGCTTCCATTCCGATATAACGTCTTCTCTTCTGCACACACTTGTAAGCAGGGCGCATAATCCTTCCGCCGGAAACGAGTTCTTCAATTCTGTGTGCGCTCCACCCTGCAATTCGGGCGGCGGCAAAAATCGGCGTAAACAGCTCCGGAGGAATTCCAAGCATTGTATAAACAAAACCGGCATAGAAGTCAACATTGGCGCAGACAATTTTGTCATTCTTCTTAATGTTCCGGAAGACTTCAGGTGCCAGTCTTTCCGTAATCGTATAAAGTTCATATTCAGTCTCGCGGCCGGATTCGTATGCGAGACCCCTGGCATAATCGCGCAGAAGCTTGGTGCGCGGATCTGACACCGTGTAAACAGCATGGCCAATTCCGTATATCAATCCGGACTTGTCATAAGCTTCCTTCTTCAGGATCTTTGTCAGATATTCGCAAATCTCCATCTCGTTTCTCCAGTTCTGGACATTCTTCTGGAGATCCTGCATCATGGCATAAGCTTTATTGCTCGCTCCGCCGTGCTGCGGGCCTTTCAGGGATCCGATGGCGGCCGATATGACCGAATATGTATCGGAGCCTGAAGAAGATACGGCATGTGTCACAAAGGATGAGTTATTACCTCCGCCATGCTCAGCATGCAGGACAAGTGCCAAATCCAGAATTCTTGCCTCAAGATCCGAGAACACGCCGTCAGGACGGATCATGTGCAGAATATTCTGCGCCGTATTGTATTCGGGAACAGGTGCATGCAAAAACAGGCTCTGTTTGTCCACATAATGAAGTTTCGCCATAAATGCATGTGAAATCATCACAGGGAATCTGGCAATCAGTTCAATGCACTGACGCAGAACATTATCAATATCAAGCGCATCCGGGTTTTTGTCATACGAATACAGGGCAAGAACAGACCTCGCGAGCTTATTCATGATGTCAGGGCTTGGCGCTTTGAGAATCATATCTTCCGTAAAATTGTGAGGAAGATCACGGCAGGAAACAAGAAGCGCATTAAACTGCTCCAACTGCTCCTTTGTCGGGAGTTCACCGAAAAGCAGCAGGTATGCCGTCTCTTCAAAGCCAAACCGGCCATCCTCATAAAAGCCGGACACGATATCGGAAATCTCAATTCCCTGATAAAACAGTCTGCCCTCTACAGGAATACGTTCGGCATCGTCAACAATATAGGACATTACCTCACCAACTTCAGTGAGGCCAACCAAAACGCCTGTGCCGTCGTCATTACGAAGACCACGCTTGACGTTATACCTTTCGTAAAGAGCAGGGTCAATTCTGGATTTCGCTGTCGATTTACGTGCCAGTTCACTAATGATTTTTGCATTGTCTATGGAATCAAGATGCATAAACACTCCTCCTATGCAAGAACAGTGGGGCCGTCAGGACTGATGCCGCGTGTAATTAAGTAATCCTCCAGCCAGAAGAATCTGGGCCTGACGGTCAGATACGGAGCAAATGACGTCAAAAGAATATCCCTGTGTACGATTTTTTACGGAAACCGGACTGCCTTTTACTGCACCGAGGATTTGTTCCTGCACATCCGGTATCTCAAGTTCATCGAGCAAGTCTATTCTATCATAATCCTCTCTGTCTGAAAAAGTCAGCGGAAGAATTCCGTTATTTATTAAATTTGCCATATGAATACGGGCAAAGGATATAACCAGGACCCCTTTTACACCTAATTGCAGCGGAGCGAGAGCGGCATGTTCACGGCTGGAACCCTGTCCGTAATTGGCCCCCCCGACAATGAATCCTCCGCCGTTCTTTTTGGCACGTTCCGGAAAATCCGGATCTGACGGGGTCAGGCAATAATCTGCAAGATAAGGAACATTGGAACGATATGGTAAAAGCTTGGCATTGGAGGGCATAATATGGTCCGTTGTAATGTTGTCTCCGAGCTTAACCAGCGTCTTACCCTTAACTATTTCGGGAAGCGGAATATTGATAGGGAAAGGTTTAATATTAGGACCTCTGATTACCTCGACATCTTCTGCACGGTCGGCAGGCATGACTACAAGATTATCATTGACATAGAATGCATCCGGCATACGAATGACAGGCGGTTCACCGTAGGATGAGGGATCCGTCACTACACCGGTAATTGCTGCAATTGCGGCCACTTCCGGACTGACCAGGTAGACATTTGCCGATGCCGTTCCGGATCGGGCATAAAAATTCCTGTTATTCGTACGAAGGGATACCGCATCCGTACGCGGAGACTGACCCATTCCGATACACGGTCCGCAGGCACACTCAAGAATACGGGCACCTGAGGCAATCATATCCGCCAGGTCACCGGATTGGGCCAACATGTTGAAAACCTGTTTGGATCCGGGGGCAATGACAAGCGACACATCCGGATGAACTGTTTTTCCTTTAAGGATGGCAGCTACCTTAAGCATATCCATAAGTGACGAATTCGTGCAGGAACCAATACAGACCTGATCAATTTTGAGACCTGCAATGTCCGTAACAGGCACAACATTATCCGGCATATGGGGTTTTGCCGCCATCGGTTTCAAGGATGAAATATCTATTGAAATTACTTCATCATATACGACATCTTCATCGGGGAGAAGTGAAAGCCAGTCCTCTTCCCTTCCCTGTGCCGCAAGAAAAGCCTTCGTCACTTCATCGGAAGGGAAAATCGAAGTAGTTGCGCCTAGTTCAGCGCCCATATTTGTAATGGTTGCACGCTCGGGTACAGTAAGAAACGCAATTCCGTCGCCGGCATATTCGACAATTTTACCGACTCCGCCTTTTACGGACAGAATTCGGAGAACTTCCAGAATGATATCTTTGGCGGAGGTCCAAGGTGCAAGACGTCCATGCAAGTCAATTCTGCAAATTTTCGGCATGCTCAGGTAATAGGGACCGCCGCCCATAGCCACAGCAACATCGAGTCCGCCTGCGCCGATAGCAAGCATACCAATACCGCCGCACGTCGGTGTATGGCTGTCGGAACCCAGAAGTGTATCTCCGGGAATACCAAAACGTTCGATATGAACCTGATGGCACACACCATTGCCGGGCCTTGAAAAACGAATGCCGTGCTTTTTTGTTACCGTCTGTATATATTTGTGATCGTCTGCATTTTCAAAACCGGATTGGATCGTATTGTGATCTATATAAGCGACAGACAGCTTTGTCTTAACACGCGGAACACCGATTGCCTCAAACTGGAGATACGCCATAGTACCTGTTGAATCCTGGGTAAGTGTCTGATCGATATGGATCGAAATCTCTGAACCAACTTTCATCTCCCCGGAAAGGAGATGTTCGCGGATTATTTTCTGTGAGATTGAAAGCCCCATAAACCGGTCCTCCTTAAAATATTCTTCGAAGACTTATTATCGGTCAGAGGTAACCGCTTTGTCAAGTTGAACAGCAAACATAATACAGGTTTTTGCAAGAAAGTAACAAGCTTCTTGCAAATTCGGAAAAGCTGTTGATTTTAAATTATATCACAGCTATATTATCCAATTTGAATTTTTCCTTCCGGATAAATATTACTCATCTCTTTTGATTCATGCAATGCCAGGCTGATTGCAAACGTTACCGGTCCGACGCGGCCGATAAACATGGCAGGAATGATAAAGATATGGCTGAGGGCGGTAAGGACAGGTGTCTGGGCTGAAGTAACACCAACCGTTCCGAATGCGGAGGCAGATTCAAACAGGAGATCCAGATATTCAAATGTACCCTTATGCAGGGCAGCCGCTTCTGTAAAGCATAGTATAAATGAAAGTCCAACCATGACGCCCATTCCAAGAAAGAAAATGGCAATCGCACGCTGAACGGCCACTCTCGGAATCTGATGGTTTAGAATAACGATCTGGTCACGGCCTCGAATATCACTGCTCACTGCTGCTAAAAGAAGAGCAAACGTTGTAACCTTGATACCGCCGCCGGTCGATCCTGAACCAGCTCCTATAAACATAAGCATAACGGAAATCAACTTGGATCCGGAAAGCAGGTTCGCCTGATTAATTGAATTGAATCCTGCAGTTCGCAGCGTTACTGATTGAAAAAATGCTGCAAGCGGACGCTGCCATTCAGGCAGGGACCCCATCGCCTGTGCACCTTTATTGTTCCATTCTGCGAGAAGAAAAAACAATGAACCGGCAACCACAAGGCAGACAGTCATGGATATTGCAATTTTGCTATGGAGACGAAGGCTTTTTGTCTTTCTGTAATTGAACAAATCGCGCCACACGATGAAGCCCAGTCCGCCGAAAATAATCAGAAATCCTGTCGTAAGAAGAACCACCGGGTTGCCGCTGTATGCAGTAAGACTTGAAAATGGACCGGATGCCGTGTCTCCCATGAGGTCAAATCCGGCGTTGCAGAAAGCGGATACCGCCTGGAAGCTTGCACGGCTGAGGCCGCCGCTCCACCCGAACTGAGGGACATATTGTGTTGAAAGAAGAACAAAACCGGTAAATTCAAAAGCCAATGTAGTTAAAATAATGGATTTGACTAATTGCGGAAGTTCCATGAATGAAAAACTGCCGGACGATTCCTGTGCAAGGACTCTTGCGCGAAGTCCAACCCTGCGCCTGACCAGGCTCAGGAAAAAAGTTGTTATCGTAACCAGTCCGAGACCGCCTATCTGAATCAGGCAGATAACCACCACCCGTCCGAAGTTCGTAAACTGTATCGCGGTATCAACAACGACAAGTCCTGTAACGCATGTTGCTGAAACCGTTGTAAAAAGCGAATTAATAAACCCGAGGCTTCTCCCATCCTGAGAAGAAATCGGAAGCATTAATAGAAGCGTACCTACAATATCAACAAAAAGAAAACTTGATACGATTACTCTTGCTGGTTTTTGAAAAAACCACCTTATAAAACTGTTGATTTTTCTTTTCCTGACTAACATATCAGATGCGTACCATCTCTTTCCAGACAGACTCAATACTCTTTTTGGCGCATACCATCATGATCTGTTCTCCGGCATGCATGATCGTTGTTCCATCAGGAGTTATAACAGCTCCATCCATTGTTGTTATTACAACTACGCGTGACCCGGCAATAAAATCATAATCAAGAAGATTTTTATCACAGGCTTTTGAATGAGGCGAAAGTGAAAATTCAATGAGAACACGATCCGAATTATTGATCTGATGGACAATACGAAGACCAAGGTAATCAATTTCCTGCTCAATCATCTCTGCAAGTACTTTTGTGCCTGAAAATGATTTATCAACCCCGAACTTTTCCATTACTTCAAGATTCCTCGGGTTGTTTACACGGGCCAAAGTTAACGGGACATGGAGGTGGCGTTTGGCAACCTGACAGGCAATCAGATTATTTTCGTCTTTTCCTGTAAGGGCGATAAGCATATCCGCACCTTGGCATAGAGGCTCAAGGACAGCGGCACTGGTCCCGTCTCCCTGAACAACAACTACGGCCAATTGATTTGCAATGCGCGCAGCCGCTGTCTCATCCTGTTCCACAATGATAATCTCGTGTTCACGGGTCAGTTCACGAATCAAATAATAAGCAACCTTACCTGCACCAACGATGACAAGCTTCATAATACTTACCTCAGACCGACCGGCTCACAAAGAAGCCAGAATCAGTTTATCTCCTTTTTCGATTTTCATATTGGGAAGAGCCAGAATCATGTGGTCTTTTCGCATAACGCCGAAAACATGCCTGGCATCAGTATCTTCAATTTCACGAATTCTGCATCCGATTACTTCGCTGTCGGCCTGCAGAAGAGTAAATTGAACACTCTCGCTCATAACATGATGTGTACTGAAGTCCATTTGGGACTCAATATCCCGGTCTTCAAGCTCATGCATGAAGGCGTCTACGGTAAGTTCAGGAGAAGAAATGGTTACAAACCCGGCTGAATCAAAAATATGCAGTCCATGCACATCAAAAATACGGGTAATTACGTGCCTGACGTTAAAAATATCACGCGCAATCTGAGAAGCCATCAGATTCTGATTCTCACTTTCGCCTAAAGCACACACCGCGTCAGCGGTTTCAATGCCGGCTTCACGTAAAATATCAATGTCAATAATGATTCCTGAAACAGTAACAACGTCTATCTTCTTACTACTGGCTATATTTTCTGCATTGGGGTCCACCAAAACAACATCATGACCTGCAGAAATCAGCCTCCGTACGAGTGTCAGCCCCGCCCTGCTTGCTCCCAAAACAATGACCTGCATACTTTATGCCTCCTACTTGCATACTCCCCTTCATGGAAGCCGCAAAAATGCTACTTTTGTCTTTGGCTGCTTATTGCATACCCGAGTATTGATGCTGCCGATGATGCGTTCAGTGATTCTGCCTTACCGGGCATAGGAATTTTGACCAGAAGATCACACAAATCCGTACATGTATCTGTGAGTCCCCTTGCTTCATTACCAATAAAAATAGCACAAGGGAAAGTAAATACCAGCATAGGCAAAGACTTTCCCTTTAAGTGCGATGCAACCAATTGTACTCCATTATTTCTTAATTGGAAGCAGATTTCATTTATTGTTTTAAATAACATGATGGGAATATGGAAACAGGATCCCATAGACGAGCGAATTGCCTTTTCATTGAAAGGATCAACCGAACCGGACGTTAACAAAACGGCGGTAAAATCAAAAGCATCCGCCATGCGGATCATCGTACCGAGATTGCCCGGATCGGATGTCTCCTCACATACCAGATACAGATCATTACCCCTTTGGGGAAGCTCTCCGAGATAAATCGGAGATTTGACCACCAGGGCTACTCCCTGTGGGTTTTTGGTACTGCCAAGACGCGCAAAAAGCGCAGTCGGCATCGAAAGCAGCTGCACTTCATCTGAAAAGGAAAAACGCTCGCTCCAAGTTGCTGCGAGCGCTTCTTTTTCAGATGAAAACAATACCATTATAGGATTCAAGCCGGAAAGAAGAGCATCCTCACAAAGACGGACACCCTCCAAAAACACAACACCTTCACGTTCCGCATTTTTCCTGTCGTGAAGCGACCGGACATAACGGTATTGCGTATTATCCTTACTTGTTATCGTTCGAATCAGCATCATACAGAATTAACGAACAGACTTTGCCGTCTCGCAAAGAGCCGCAAAACCCTTAGGATCTGTGATGGCGATATCGGAAAGAACCTTACGGTCAAGATCGATATCATTCTTCTTGAGTCCATCCATAAAACGGCTGTAAGAAAGACCGTTAATACGGGCTGCAGCATTAATACGCTGAATCCAGAGCTTTCTGAATTCTCTCTTCTTCGCTTTACGGTCACGGTACGCATAGACGCCTGACTTCATGACAGCCTGATTAGCAACCTTAAAAAGCTTGCTCTTGTGTCCAAAGTAGCCCTTTGCCTGCTTTAGGATCTTATGGTGACGCGCTCTTGTGCGCATACCTCTTTTAATTCTTGCCATTGGGAAAAACCTCCTGTTATCTCTTCATCATGCGGCCCGATTTACTCATAAATGCAGGGCAGCTTCATTGCATATTATTAAATCAGGGCTTACATGTAAGGGATCATAGACTTAATGATCTTCGAGTTAGGTCCGGAGGCAATAAGGGAATGACGCAAATGTCTCATTCTCTTTGAAGATCTTTTGCTGAGGATATGACGGCGAAAAGCTTGTGAGTACATAATCTTGCCGGTACCGGTTACCTTAAATCTCTTCTTTGATGAACTGTGTGTTTTCTGCTTGGGCATGTTTCGATTCCTCCTATGGTTAAATTCAGTTCTTTTTCGGGGCAAGATACATTACCATGTTTCTTCCCTCAACCTTGGGCGCCTTCTCAATTTGTCCGCTCTCAGCACAAATCTGTGCGAACTTATCCATAAGTGCATACCCCTGGCTTTGATACGCCATTTCACGTCCGCGGAACTTAATAAGTACTTTGACGCGGTCCCCATCCAGTAAAAAGCGGATTGCATTCTTCGTCTTGACGTTCAGATCGTGGTCTTCGGTCGTCAGCTTCATGCCAAGTTCCTTGACTTCGGTCACTTTCTGATTCTTACGGGCTTCTTTCTCTCTCTTGGCCTGCTCAAAATTGAACTTACCATAGTCCATAATCTTGCAGACTGGGTTATCCGGGTTGTTGGCTATCAGTACAAGGTCAAGATCCTGATCTTCTGCGCGTCTTCTTGCTTCAACAATCGAAACGACTCCGATCATACTTCCATCTGACTCAATTAACCTGACTTCCTTGAAACGGATTGCATCATTCATTTGTTGCCCGTTGCTTGGTCTTCCGATAGGAATGCACCTCCTTCTATAAATAAAAAAAATGGAGCGAATTTACATCCGCTCCACAAAACCGGTAATTACCGGTATCCTGTGTATATAAACCTCTTCACAAAGCTTGAGGTGAGAAGCGGATGCTCCTTCTTGTTATGACGTATGTATGATAAACGTTTGGGACGGAGATGTCAACGGGGAACGGAGATATATTTTCCGCTCTCTTGGACTTGCGTCCGGCGAATGTCGCGGAGAAAGATATTTCCATTCCCTTTTAGGGGGAGCTATCGCTCCCCGAGGAGGTGTTTTCCGCTCTCCGCCATAAGGCATTTGCTTTTTCTGTGCTATAACCTGACTTTGGCAGAAAAAAGGTAAAA
>Ga0209125_1001044_pt1 | contig 29367 bp, 24 predicted proteins | sample BarGraIncub1131A_FD_184503 | JGI IMG/M metagenome (GOLD analysis project Ga0209125, IMG submission 184503) | Arctic peat soil microbial communities from Barrow, Alaska - Barrow Graham LP Incubations 11-31A (SPAdes) (version 2) | ecosystem: Environmental > Terrestrial > Soil > Wetlands > Peat... | reverse complement strand
ACATGCATTTCTATAACAACAAAAGGAATAAAGCTAGGCTAAAAGGAATGAGCCCTGTGGAATACAGGGCTCATTATGAGTAACTAGGGGCTTTTTATTATGCATCCCATTTTATGGGGTCACACCATTTCCGCGGCTCTTTCTGTAATTGGAGGTGACACCATATTCGCGATAATATCGTAATCGTCCACGATGGGCACTATCCGAATGAGTTCCCGGATAACTGGGTAATACCACTGTTTGCAAAGATCATAATGGGAAGGAAGGAGTGTTCTCCCATCATCCGACTGTAAGGACGTCATGCGATCTAGGCATAGCTTCTTGTTTTCGTGGCTATTGGCTTGGGTAAATTCAATCAAAGCAAGCAGAAATAACCTTGAGCGTCCTTGAAGGGAATAGAAGTCTGCAATTTTTTCGGCAAGCGGAAGTGGAACATTCTTTTTGCCTTGAAGTATTTGGGTAATATGCCCCTTTGACTTCAATCCAAGTTTCCCAATGACTTGACTGTAACTATAATCAACCAAGGCTTCTCGAAACCAGAGACGGAAGTCGAAGTATTGGAATGGATCAGGAATACTCATAGTGCGCACCAAAGGTATTATACATCAATTACTTGGTGGAATCAACGGAAGGAACTATACAAAGAAAAGTCGCGCTGCACATTTGTAACAGGCGTTTCTGAAGAGGAAATGACCATGCTTGAGCCAGAAATATAAGGAAAAATTGCCTTTGTGCCTAAATCGGCCTCAACTGTGACATTTACAAAAGCATGGCTAACCGTATTGATTGCGAGGGCGATTACTATTGACTTGTTCATGCGACGCCCACTTGCCAAAAATGAATGTCCATGGTACAGTGCTTGCAATAATGTATACCAGAACAATTAAGTATACAGGATTATTTTAATCGCAGTAAACGCAAATGATGGAATTGCTACGGAATTTCGCAAATACATCTAATATTATCAATACATTAAGTAAATGATTCGAACGGCAATAGAGACGTTTTATTCTTGATTATAGCATTGGCTTTAGGATAATTAGGGCTTGCACAATAATCGGCTTGTCACTACCTCTCCTTGGATAACAAGCTCCAAATTTTGTGCGTATGATTCATGAGTTGAATCCAGATCACCGCAGAAAATGAATGCAAGTGGCTTCTGAGATAGAGTTTGCCGCTTTCCCTTTAGAACTGAATGGGACAGTCACCCACGGCATCTCTAATTGTTCCCAATAGCACTTTATGAACCAGCAATCAAACCATTGCAGCGACTTTCCCGGAATTGCCTATACTCGAGATTGAATAATTTCCCAGGCCTGTTTCGACCACGTATTTAATGACGGGAATTCTGCAATTCAAGGCGGTAGGATAAATTCCCTTGAGGGCATTTCACGATGTAGATTCCATTTCGGAAATTCATCTTGGCAAGCTGATCGCGCAGACTTCCTTGATCCGAATGATTTAATATTCCCATGTATTTTCCCGATAGATCATAGACCTTGGACCCATTCCAATCCTGATGGATATTTGCGGTTATTCTTGATGTCATGGTAGGTGTGTCTATAGAGTCTGCGGAGAATGCAATCCAATCGATGTTGAAGTAGGAGCCATCGACAACGATTCGCAGCGTATGGTCTCCAGCAATCAACTCAGGAGTCGTGCCGTTCAATGTCGTGTAGGTATCCCAGGAACCTCCATTCGGCACGGCCACAGGACCCGTGATGTTTGTGCTGTCCAGTAAAATATGGAAGGAAGATCCGTCCATTCCCGCAGAGACTCTTGCAGACCAATGATAAGAACTAGCGCCATTCACATGGACGGTATATTCCAGCCACTCCCCTGCAACGGTGTATCCGACCTTGTAGCCGATTGCGGAATCTCCAACGATATCTACGCCATCATTGCGATACACTCCTCCTTGATTGGCTGCATCGTTATCGGAATAGGATACATCTTGCCCTCCAACGTCATAGTTTTCGGCTTCGATTATTCCAGGGATAGTCGCAGAGCTATAGGGCGTTTGCGCAATGACACTAGAGGAGGAAGAGGGTTGACTAGATGATGATGACTGTGCTTCGGTCGGAGTGATATAGATCCGATATGCGTAGAATTGGCTTGTAATGGTCACAGGCACGGTGATGGCTCCATTACTCACGGTATAGGAGCTACTTGCTAATTGCGTTGTTCCTGCAACAGCGGAATCCTTATTTACCCATTCCACACTTTCCAGTTTGATATTGACGCTGGAACCAAACGATGATGGGATTCCACCAATATTTACATCTACGGATCCAACACTATTTCCACCCAGTACAATACTTGCGTATTTTGCGCTCTTATCAACCGCAGCAAATGCATCCACTCCATCGCTCTTATCATTGGGTGGAGTCACCTTGGCCATGTAACCTGTCATATCACCATACCACTTGTACATCCACCAACCACCACCTTTCTCATTCTTCGGGGTCAAAAGGCTCCCAAGTCTTCCCGGCAATCCTGTAAACCACCACGAAATCATGGCGCTCTGAACTTTCTTTCTTTCGAACTTGGCGATGAAGGGAACCGATACTCCAGGGCTTCCTTCGTATTCATGCGTGCCCGACGAATACTCGTTGATGCTAAGTGGTCGCGCTGAAATCCCCAGGCTCGTTTCCAATGCCCGGTAACTTTCCTCAGACCCGATGAAACCTTCGGAACCCCATTGATGCCAACTGATGACATCGGGCAAGCAATTATTGGCCTTGCAGTACTTCAGAAAATCCGACATGGTGGACATATCGGGCCAAGAATAGGAAGGCCCAATAATCTTGGCAGTGGGGTCAAGGGAACGAATTAAATCATAGGTGGGTTTCCAGAGTACACTATAAAAATCACCGTTGCTTGCTGGCCATGTTCCATAGGAACCGTTCGGCTCGTTCCATATTTCATAGCCATCATAGTTACTACGTCCTGAGGCGATTTTACTTTGAATGAGAGTCTTCACGCTGGCAAGCCAACTAGCCTGACCCGGCCATGAGTAGGGCCAGCCTGGTAGTATATCCGCTAAGCGAATCTGTACTTTTCCTGTGGTGTTTACGATTCTTTCGGAAACCTTGAGGGCATCACCAAATGGTTGTTGACGCCCTTGACCACTCATCGCAGGTTGGTTAAACGCATTGGGCTTGAGTGGCGCAATTAGGTTGTCAATATCGCTCGGAAGCGTTTCCGTTATGCCATACAATGACCCGGACGCGCAATGGGTAACAGGCCTAATGCTATCCGAAAGTGCAACAACAAGAGTATTCGAAGCTGCTTGAGATTCCCAAGCCAGAATACCAGTAATGACAATGCAGATGCCTAAATTGATTCTTTGCTTTGATATCTTCATCGAATGATGTCCCAAATGTTCAATACCCTATTGTAAGATAGCGTCGTCCATTTCGATAATGGCCTGCTGCTTCGTATTTTCCATTGACAATATGTCAACAGCATACCCCAGCCTGTGCATGCGACCTTCTAACGGTGTGGATGTTAATTGAGGGAGTGACGGTCAAATTCAGGAGAAAATCAAAAGCCTAGCCTAGGCTAGGCTTTTGATCAGTAACGAGAGAGATTCACTTGTTGATGCTGATCAATAAACCGCTTGTATTCTTGTTCCGCACAAGGTAGATGCCGCGAGTCCAGTTAGACTTTTGCATCTGAGTCTTAAGATCAGAAGTGCTGTTTGCTTGGAACGAGTTGATATAGGTTCCTTTTATATCATACACTTCGAACCCTTGAGTACCTTGAGCGAGATTCGCCTTGATTTCGGCACGTTTTGTGGGAACATTTTCTGTGAACTTGATGTTGTCGATGTTCATGTAGCTACCTGTAATAGCGATCTTCAATATGTGAGATCCCGCGGTGAGCGCTGTTGTGTTTCCGGTAACGGCGCTATAGGTGTCCCAACTACCCCCATTAGTGACCTTGATTGTATCTGTTATGGCTTGATCATCCATGAAGAGGCGGAATGAGGATCTGTCAACACCAGATGCCACTGAAGCTTCATAAGCAAAAATTCCAGCAGTAGCCACATTCACTGTATATTCGAGCCATTCTCCGGCGGTTGTGTAGCCAACGGCATAGCCATTTGTGACAGCCACAAGATCTACCTGGTCTTGGCGGTAAACATTGCCTTGATTCGCTACATCGGAATCATAGTAGGATTGATTCTGCCCGCCCACATCGTAGTTTTCGGCTTCGACAGTTCCCGGAATGGCAATAGCACCCTGGTATGGGGCTTGTGGTACAGTATCGGGTGCTGAGGGGGCAAGGAGACCGGTCGTGTTTACGCCTTTATTCTTTGACATATAATCTTTGAGCCAAGTCATTGCCGGACGGTCGACTCCGTTTTTAATAATGCCCGAAATACCCCTAGTAATAATGTTCCCATTAGCATCCGTCTCATTGACCCAAGTCTTGCCATAGATGTAGCCCCACAGGGTAATGCCGGCGACATATTCGGCGTTCATGAATTCCGGAATCTGTTCCGAGTACCGCTGTTGCTGGAGATTATCGTCGGTCGTACCGATATCATATTCTGTGATGAATAAAGGGATGCCGACACCGTCGTGAATTTTTTTGAGAGCGGCTTTGAAATCGGTGACGTTCATACCAGTTAAATCGTGTGCTTGTTGTCCGTATGCGTCCACTAAATTGGAGCCTGCGGACTTGAGTTTATTGACAAGGTCAATACCTTCGTTGATCTGCCAGCTGAACGTGTTGTAATCGTTATAAATAAGGACGGCCTTTGGCCAGCGTTGGCGTGCCATTTGAAACGCGGTTATCACAAAGGTATAATCGCCGTTATTGTCACCGCCCAAAGCCTCGATGATTTTTGTTTTGAGATAATTGGAGTGGTAATAGGTAATGCCTTTGTCGACCGTACGGATGGCTTCATTTACCACATCAATCATTTCCAAATCTGGATAGTGGGCTGCCACAGCGTTGAACCAGTTTGTGATGACTTTTTTCGTGGAGTCAGCGTTTATCTGTTCAAGGTATCCTGGATATTGACCACCCCAGATAAGTGTGTGGAACTTGAAATGCCCACCATTCTCTTTTGCCCAATTGTATGCCCTATCGCAACCTGAAAAATCATAAGTTCCTGGGTTGTATTCGATAGATCCCCATTTACACTCATTTTCAGCGGTAATCTGATTCCATAACGTACCGTAATTGGCGCGCACTAGAGAGTCTTGAAAGTCTGTAGTAATGTTGCCAATAAATTTCGAGGCACCGTCAGCCAAGGGTGCGGCGCTTGCAAATCCGGAGAGTAGGACTCCAGAAAGAAGAATAAGTGACCGAATATTTGTGCGCATGTTAGATGCCTTGTTTTGTACCTGTTGGAAACCCCGGATGATCCGTTTATTGAATTTATTTCCTGGAGATTGTGGAAATGAACAATTCAAAGATGTTTTCTTTGATAATTTATCCAAAGAAAAGAGGTTCCCAATTAACTCACGACATATCTAGCCGTGTTGGAGTGCGCATTGAAACCACCCGCTCGTCCGGGCATTTGGAGAGCGGGAATCACTGGCCAAGTTCGGTGGCATCACCTCTTTAATTCTACTCGGGAAGACAAATTCCCATGGGAATTCTTCACGATAAAGACTCCATTGCGTGAGGTCATATGCGAGATCTGTTCGCGCAAGTTCCCGTTATTCGCAGAACCTAAAATACCTAATATGTGGCCAGAAAGATCGAAGACGCTCGATCCGCTCCAATCCTGGTATATAGCGATGTCCGTTCCTCGCTCAATCAATACAGGATCTTGGGCAAATGCAATCCAATCGATGTTGAAGTACGAACCATCCACAACGATTCGCAGCGTATGGTCTCCAGCAGTCAACGCAGGAGTCGTGCCATTCAATGTGGTGTAGGTATCCCAGGAACCTCCATTCGGCACAGCCACAGTACCCGTGATGTTCGTGCTGTCCAGTAAAATATGGAAGGAAGATCCATCCATTCCCGCAGAGACTCTTGCGGACCAATTGTAAGAATTAGCATCATTCGCATGGATGGTATATTCCAGCCACTCCCCTGCAACGGTAAATCCGACTTTGTAGCCGATTGTGGAATCTCCAACGATATCAACGCCATCATTGCGGTACACACCTCCTTGATTGGCTGGATCGCTATCGAAATAGGAAACGCCCTGCCCACCGACGTCATAGTTTTCGGCTTCGATTATTCCAGGGATTTGTGCTGTGATTCCCTTGTAGGGCGCCTGCGGAACGGTAACAGCGAAGTCTGGGAGCGGAATTGTAAGATTGTTCTTGATGTCGCTGTAGGCTGGTTCGATTCCTGCATTCGCAATTGTGGTGGCTGATGTACCCGCATTATCTGATTCCGTATAGGCTCCACAGGAATTGCATGCGACGCCCGAAGGTGAATTGACAAATACATTGTGGCTCACGTCGTAACCGCTCGTGCCTTCATCCAAGTAGATCGAGACAATCCAGTAGTCTGCCCACTGGGATCCTCCAAAGTCGTGGATATAATTGTATTGAATCTCTGAGCCTGTGCCTTGATTGGAAAGCGTGTAGATCGGACCCGCGTCTGCGAGAAGTTGCGCAATATGGTGTATGTTATTCCAATTAATCTTGTTGGTCGTCATCGCGGTCGTATTCTTGGTCCATCCAAAGCCCACGGAGATTCCCGAGTAGTTGGTGTAGGAGACTTCATTGTGCTCAATCACGATGTATCGTGGGTAGCCAGCTGCGATTCCGATAGCGCCTTGGATCTCGGTGGTCACCTTGGTCACAAGGTTGTTCCTGATCGTATCGCGAGTGCAGATTTCATTGACATCCGTCGGGTTGTACGCGATATGAATTTCGGTCAGCGAATCCTGCGCAAATTTCCCGATGGTGATTCCAGAGCCGCCGAGATCCGTGAATACATTACCCGCAATCATGTCATCGTGCGTACCCGAGATAAAATCCAACCCTGTTGCAGCCATTTGTGAAAATACATTGCGCTCAAAACGGATGTGATCTGCATTCGTCACAGTAACGCCTGCAGCAGGCCTCCATAGCATGTAGTTGTTGCCACCAGGTGCCGCAACATTGAATTGGCCTGCCTGCAAATCCAGGAAGCCCATCTTGCTTGGCCGCATGAAGGTGGAATGTGCGAACGTCAACCCCTGGAATGCAAGGTGGCTCACTGTTTGTGTGGTGCTAGGGCCAGTGACCGTGAGCAAGTTTTCGAGGATGGGTGCAACGACTGTCGCCGTCGCCATATTTTCTCCAGAGCGAGGCATATAATAGACCGTGTTGGTTGACTCGTCTTGATACCACTCGCCCGCTTGATCGATAAACTCATACGCATTTTCGAAATAGAACGCTTGCTGTCTGTTCTTGTCTCCAAGAGTAACTCCCAACATCGGGTAGGGACGATTGAACAGCATGGTCTTTTCGGGATCCTGAATTTGGAGTTTGGTCGTGGAACCTGATGTAGCAGAAGACGACAAACGCAATATGGCATCTGCCCAGGCGATCATGAGATGCATCTCGACCTTGTTGAAGTTATTCCAATTCGATACGTAGGACGAGGCTACATCCAATGCTCGACCGCTTGTGTCGACTTTGGCCAGGCGGAAAAAATTTGCAGAGCCATCGGCGCCCAAATTTGGGTAACGTGCGCGGATTGCCTTGGTTCCATTGGTATACAATTGACGAAAGCGCGATGTCACGCCTGTTGCTTTCCATATATTTTTCGCTTGGTCATGCAGAGTCCATCCCGTAATGCCTTGTCCGCCGGTAAGAAGCGGAGTTTCACCGGGGTAGTTCACGTAGCGGACGTAGAATCCGTTCTTGCCGCCATCAGCAGTCCCAAAAGCAATTGTACTGGCCAGTGGGTATGTGCCTCCGCGCAGGGTAACCACGATGTCCCCATTCATCGTTGCGTTCATAGTACGTACAACATCCCGAGCCTTGGTGATGGTCTGAAATGGCTGCGTGAGCGTGCCTGGATTGGCATCACTGCCCGTGGGAGAGACGTAATAGGTTGTTTGTGTTGCACCGAAAGTAATTCCAACATTTACACACAACATCACAAACAAAACCAAAAACCAGTTTGGATTGATTGACTGCATTTTTCTTTTCATATTTCCCCTCAATTATTTACCAACCAATAATTTTGAGCTGTAGATCGTCTTTCCATCCGCATTAACCTTCACGAAGTAGATGCCATTGGGCAGGCCAGAAAGATCAGCAATCCAAGACACCGGACTCTTCCCATCCATTCGCGCAGATGTGCGCACGGGTTTGCCAAAGAGGTCATACACGCCCATCGAGAACAATGTGCCCTGCGCACCATGGAGCGCAACCTCCAAGCGGGACCCTTTGTGAGCCACCGACACGAGTCCGTTTTGCGCAATCATGTCGCGTACGGAAGTTGGCGTGGGAATTTCCTTGATGGAAATGTTGTCCAAGTTTAGACCCGTCGTAGATGCACCTGCGTTGAAGGAAACCCGGCCATTGGAATCCGTGGCGTTGGTCATGGTGAAGGTGTAGGAATAGGTGGTCTTGGTCGTGGTAAGATCGAATGACTCTAGCTTAGGCAAATAACTAGTCCAAGGGCTCACATCCAGTTCCACATTGGCTTCGAGCGTCCTATTGGAGCTTGCATACGCATCAAACTTCACTTCGTAGGACTTGCCTTGTTGTAATATGATTCCGTTTTGAACCAACTGAATTGACGAGTTTGCTGTGCCAAGCGCGGTGATGTCGATCTTGTACGTGCCATTGACCACGGAGCCCTGCGCGGTTCCACCCCAGGTATTGAAAGTCCATCCCATTGTGCCTTGGTCAAAGCCTCCATTGAATACCGTGTCACGGTGGGCAGGTACGGTGATGATGGGAGTCGCACTTCCATATCCTGCCGCAATGATGTTGGCTTGGATTGCATCGTCGATCGCGTCCGTTGGAACTCCCATTGTCATGGCTCCTTCGAAGAAGGTTCCCTCGCCATAAGGGCTGCCATCGCCACCGGTTCCTAGAATAATTGCTCCTTGCAGCCTTTTGGGGCTGTAGCCGGGCGAGGGCCGGACATCATTCCACATGGTGATCAGTTTGCCCGACTGGGCATTGCCCGCTTTGATCGCGAAGGTGTTGTCTGAAGGCCCTTTGAGCATGGCCGTGGCGAAGCTTGCAATTACAGATTGGGCTGTTGGCCACGGAGTCGTGTGGGTGGCACCGTACCCATAGCCGCCCTCATTACCCTTAAACATTCCATCTTCCAGATCGGCTGCGACCCACGGGCCATTGCCTTGACCATAGCCACCCCAATTTACATCAGTGCCCCAGTAGATAGCCTCCATGGTGCCAGGGCCATCGTCGTTGCCCGTTGTCTCGGCATTTCCGTAGTCGAAGCAGCAAATGCCGCTATGACGCGTCCCATCAACCACCATGTACATGGCTTCCGCCTGGTTGCCTGTGGCAACCCCCACTGTGGCATTGTTTCGGTACGCAATTCTCGAGCCACCGTTGACAGCGATGCCGTGCACTTGGTGGCCAGAAATCTGGATCTGGCCATCGGCGGCATTTGCTTCGTTGCCTCCATAGAATTCGCTACGCGGCGGTTCAAGCCAATAGGCTGCAGGCGACTTCACTAGATCGTTGTGGTTTGAACTCTGGTCGTAGATGATTGAGATCGTGCATGTCGAGCCCGTGCAAAAGTTGTTTTGCACGGAGATATCGGCGAACCCACCCGCTGAAAGGACCGGAATGTTCATGGTCGCGTTATCGGATGCCCGCCGGACCTGATAGAGATTACCAGCATACGCACCGTAGAGTGCTCGCGTGGTGCTGTGTGCCGCCACGCAAGGGGTTTCACCGGATTGGTAAATATCGCAGGGCCCCTCGGCAGAATAACCCTTCTGAGAAAGTATCGTCACCATTAAGAGCGGAAGGAAATTCCGTAGATTTAGCTTGCTTGTCTTATACATGATGCGACCTTTTCAGAAATTCGGTTTAATGCACGGAGTGGGAAGTCGGTTTATGGAACGACAACAAAGCTTCTGTTGTTCGTTGATTTTTCGCCGAGCAACCGGGCGTGGTATAGGCCCGCAGGAAGGAGCCCCGTCTGGGCTTGGCCTTTGACGACCTCTACGATTCGACTCCGAGCGCGCGCATCGACGATTTGCAACTTGCCCGATTCCATTCCCGCGAGGAAAAGTACTCCACCCTTCCAGTGTATCGTACTGCCATTCGTGGCTTGCCTGAGAATTGCAACTGGGGTGGGCACTCCCTTGATGGAAATATTGTCTAGGAATAAACCTATCGTCGATGCACCTGCATTGAAGGAAATCCGGCCATTGGAGTCCGTGGCATTGGTCATGGTGAATGTATAGGAATACGAGGTTTTGGTTGTGGTCAGATCAAAGGACTGTAAGGTGGGCAAGTAACTAGTCCATGGGCTCACATCGAGCTCCACATTTCCTTCCAGTGTCCGGTTGGCACTTGCGTAGGCATCGAACTTAACTTCGTAAGACTTGCCCTGTTGCAGAATGATTCCGTTCTGGACCAGTTGGATGGAGGCGTTCGCCGTCCCCAGAGCGCTGATGTCGATCTTATATTCACCGTTGACCACAGAGCCCTGCGCGGTTCCTCCCCAGGTGTTGAAAGTCCATTCAAGCGACCCTTGGCCAAAGCTTCCATTGAATACGCTGTCCCGGTAAGCTGGGACTGTTTCGATCAAGGTGCTGCTTCCATAACCTGCAGCAACGATGTTCGCCTGTATGGCGTCGTCGGTGGCATCGGAGGCAAATCCGGAAGTCATAATACCTTCGTAAAAGTTACCCTGCGCACCGCTCGAGTTGTCGCCACCGATGCCAAGGACAACACCTCCCGCCTTGCCCAGAGATTCATATCCATCGGGACGCGCATCGTTCCACATCGTGGTGAGAGCACCCGATTGCGCATTGCCACCCTTGATCGTAAAGGGACCACCTGAAGTCGCACCGGCCTTATTGTTTTTGAGCATAGCCGTCACGAATGGGTACGCGAGCGAGAGGTCGTTGGAGTTTAGGTGATGGTGCAACCTAGCGTCCCCTGAGGCTCCCCCGTGGTTGTAGACACCATTTTCGAGATCGGCCATGATCCAGGGACCACCAACAGGCTGAATAGCGCAATCAACGTCTTGACCTTCTCCACAGTCCCACCAATTATTAGTCCCAAAGTAGATGGCATCCATGCTTGTGTAAGTGAGAGGGTCCATTTCGGCGTTACCGAAATCGAAGCAACAGGCGCCGTTGACAAAGGTCCCGTCGGTAACCATGTACATAGACTCCGGATCGTCGCCCTTGGCAATGCCGTGAGTGTTGGTGTTACGGTACCCGACTTGGCCTGGAGTCGTCCAGCCTCCTGCCGTGACGTGGACGCCATAGGCTTTGTGGCCAGCAATCTGTATGGGTAGCGCATTGGCAACCGCTTCCGAGTCACTGTACATTCCAAATTTTGGGTTCCCAGCAGGAGCCTTGGTCAAGTGATTCCCGTTGCTCGACTGGTCGTAGATGATGGAAATCCGGCAATCGCCCCCAAGGCAGAAATTGTCCTGAATCGATGCGTCCACATACCCGCCAGCCTTAAGGGGAACGATATCCTTAGTGGTGTTGTCCGAACGACGGACCTGGTAGAGTGCTCCATTGTAGGAATCGTAAAGGGCGCGCACGGTGCTGTATGCCGCCACGCAAGGTGTGCCACCCGCTTGGTAGATGTCGCAAGGGCCTGTCGCGTGTCCATTCTGAGGAATGAATGCCATCATCGCTACGACGAGTGACATCCAGGCCAATATTTTCCGCTTATAATCGATTTTCATGTCTGTTCCTTTCGTTGGTATTCACATTTTCTGCGCGAGTTACGGTAACACGACGAATTGGTGAAAGAATCCTTGCTTTCCATCCACAATCCTAACCTGGTAGATGCCCGCAGGAAGGGGCCCCGTCTTGGCTTGGCTACCGGCGACCTCTACGATTCGTCTCCGACCGCGCGAGTCGACGATCTGCAATTTTCCCGATTCCATTCCCGTGAGGAGCAGTTCGCCACCTTTCCAGCGCATCGTAACGAGAGTATTCGTCGCTTGCCTACGGACGGCAACAGGGGAGGGTACTTCCTTGATGGATATGTTGTCGAGGAATAGACTCGTCGTCGAAGCACCTGCATTGAAGGAAATCCGGCCACTGGAGTCCGTAGTGTTTGTCATGGTGAAGGTATAGGAATAGGTGCTCTTGGTCGTGGTCAAATCGAAGCTCTTGAGGATCGGCAAATAACTGGTCCAAGGGTTGACATCCTGCTCCACGTTCGCTTCCAAGGTCCGGTTGGCGCTAGCGTATGCATCGAAGGAAACTTGATACGACTTGCCCTGCGTAAGGATAATTCCGTTCTGGATAAGCTGGATGGATGAGTTCGCTGTTCCTAGAGCGCTGATGTCGATTTTATATTCACCGTTGACTACAGAGCCTTGTGCCGTTCCGCCCCAAGTGTTGAATGTCCATCCCAGCGAGCCCTGGTCAATACGTCCATTGAATACACTATCCCGGTGGGCTGGAATCGTGATCACGGGGACGTTTCGGACTTCTAAGCTCAAATCCATGAATTCGATCAAGTAGGATCCATCTCCTTGCGGAGACACAATAGTTCCCTTCTGGTAAACAGAAATGCCATTTCCGAAAGTTCCCGCATCGAGGTGAACCCGAAGTGGCACGCTACGCGGCATTTTGGGGTGGGGTGATGTCCAAGATACCGTCCAGCCAGTATTTGACTTGACGGTGTTTGCTTGAGCGATCGCGAGGCCTGCTCGCCAATAGGCTGCCACCTCCTGATAGGTGCCGACCCACAGCCCGTTGTTTACTGCCCGATCAAACATGGCAAGCACGTTCACGGTAGTTACCGACAACCAGTCTCCACCCACTCCATGGTTCAAAGTGGTGATCCATCCACCATTCTTCGCCGCGTCGATCGCATCTAGAGCCGGGCCGGTGGCAATAGAGTCTTTTTCCACGTAGATTGCACCAACATTGTTCCAATCGGAGGGAGGATTATTCCACTGCAAAGGATAGTAGGGTGCTTGAAACAGGCAACTTCGACCGATAATATTTTCCGCATCCACAGCAGCTTCGTTTCCCACCCCGCAGCCAGGGTAGGCAAAGGTCACGGCCTGGATAGAAGGATCGGCCTTGCGCAGACGCGAAGCCATCTCAGACACCTCGAAAGAGGCGTTCGTGGCATCGAAAAGATTCGTGTGGTCGACCGTATGGTTGGCCAGCTCATTTCCGTCTTTGGCAGCGCTAACCCAAGCTGCTTGGTTGTTCGAGAACCCTCCACCTACATCCCAGAGGAAAAATGTTGCGTGGAGATTGCGGGTTTTCAGCTCGGGAACCAGGTTCGTAAGCTGGGATCCTAAAGCGTCGTCGAAGGTGAAACTCGCTGCGCCGGTGTGACCGTTCCAAGGAACTGCGGTGATTGTACCTGCCGATGCCAATTGAGTGGCCAAAGATATTTGGATCACATAGATCAGAGTGTGCAATTTCATTGTGGTAAACTCGCTATTAATAATGATTGCCATTCTATCGTATTACTAGGAAAGGATAGCCTGTATTATCTTGGTTCCCTTGTATCCTTGCTTGGTAAATTCCATTAGGCAAAACTCCGATTTCCGCACGCCCCCTAACTATAGCTGACACCCAACTCCGACCGCGCAAGTCGATGATTTGCAATATTCCCGATTCTATGCCCGCGAGATACAGCACTCCATCCGTCCACCGCACCGCACTGCCCGCTTTCGTAGCCTGCCTGAAAATTGCAACAGGAACGGGCACATCCCTGATGGAAATATTGTCAAGGAATAGACCCGTTGTTGAAGCACCTGCATTGAAGGAAACTCGTCCGTTCGAGTCAGTCGAGTTTGTCATGGTGAAGGTGTAGGAATAGGTGGTTTTGGTTGTCGTCAGATCAAAGCTCTGAAGCGCGGGCAAATAGCTGGTCCATGGGCTGATATCTTGTTCCACGTTGCCTTCAAGTGTCCGATTTGCGCTTGCATAGGCATCGAACTTCACTTCGTAGGACTTGCCTTTCACCAAAAGAATTCCGTTCTGGACTAATTGAATGGAAGCATTGCCAGTGCCAAGAACACTTGGGGCAATCTTGTATTCGCCATTGACCACGGAGCCTTGCGCAGTACCGCCCCAGGTGTTGAGGATCCATGGATCAGAGCCTGAACTGAAATCACCATTCAGTACCCAGTTGCCGTCAACAGCGACCCTGGTGAAAATTGCGGTGATCGTTTTTGAGGAATCCATGGTGATTGTTACCGGATTCTGACTGCCGCTAACACCAGGTCCGCTCCAACTCCTTAACACCCATCCCGTTTGTGGCTTGGCAGTCAAGGTGACCGATGTTCCCTTCGCATAAGTTGGTCCAGTAGCGGATCTGTCGACAGTTCCATTCCCTGTTGTCTGAATCGTGAGGCTTGGATTGGTATTTGCAGGAAATGCCATCTGCAGGAAATTCCACATCGCAGGTCTCCACACACTGCCATCATGACCACCTCCCTCGACAGACAACCAATAGTGCGGAATATTATGGGCAACCAGATAATCATGAGTCGCTAGGTTGGGAGGGTAGAAATTGTCCCAATCGGAAGTACCACAGGAAATGAAAAGCGTTTTCAGCTTCTGTTTGACTGTGGCTCCGTCGTTGGGAAACATGTCCGCATCGGAAGGGTGATTGAACGGTGCCGCAGACGATGGACTGATATGGTGGAATACGTCCATATTCTTCATTCCAATGTCGAAGGTCTGTCCTCCACCCAAAGAATAACCATAGAGAGCTCTATGATCCGCATCTGCGATAACCTGGTAATGCGATTCGATGTATGGAATGATTACCTCGAGTAGCTCACGGCCCACATCGACATCATTGGCGTCCATCGCCACGATAAGCACGGGTTGTATTTTCCCCTGGCTCAAGAGATTGTCAGACACGAAGGCACCGCCAGCACACCAGTCGTCAAGGATGGTCGAAGCCCATGCACCAATGCCGTGAATTCCGTAGACAACGGGGTATTTGTGGTTGGGATCATACCCTGCAGGAGTATAGACGATCATTGTTCGGTCGCTATTTGTTATCGATGAATGATAGGTGACATCGTTATACTTGCCCGACGGGGAAATGTTTCCTTTATCATACCCGTCTGGTGGCATGGTTGGGAGCGTCTGTGCAGGCAGACTCAATGCTAGTAGCGCAATCCCTGCAATGACTAGTTTTGAAATGAGCTGCATCGAATTCTCCTTCATGGATGTATTCCCACTCATTATCGAGCCAAATAAAATTTGGAGTGGTAGACTGAACTACCGTTGGCATCGACTCGGACGAGGTATACTCCCGCAGGCAGTCCCGAAAGATCCGAGGTCCAGGACAGCTGGCTCTGCTTGTCGTTCCTCAGGTTGGCGGTGCGTACCCGTTTTCCAGAAGGGTTGGAGAGAACAATGGAATAGGACGTGCCCTGAACTCTGCCGAGAGACACTTCCAACAAACGTCCACGAACCACTGTGGCGAATCCAGGTTGAACCGCAAGACCGCGTACGGCAGTTGGCGCGCTCACTTCCTTGATGGAAATATTGTCCAGGAATAGCCCCGTCGTCGATGCACCCGCGTTAAAGGATATTCGACCGTTCGAATCGGTGGCATTCGTCATGGTGAAGGTATAGGAATAGGTTGTCTTGGTAGTCGTCAGATCGAAGTTCTGAAGTGTGGTCAAATAGCTGGTCCATGGGCTCACATCCAATTCCACATTTCCTTCCAGTGTCCGATTCGCACTTGCGTAGGCATCGAACTTCACTTCGTAGGACTTGCCTTGTTGCAGAATAATTCCATTCTGAACCAACTGAATGGAAGCATTGCCTGTGCCAAGAGCACTGATGGCAATCTTGTATTCGCCATTGACCACAGAACCCTGTGCGGTTCCACCCCAAGTATTGAAGTTCCATCCTTTGGTTCCTTGGTCAAAGCCTCCGTTAAAGACGGTATCGCGTTGAGCAGGGACAGGAAGACTCATGTCGAACACCAGCGTGGTCACGCTTTGAGACGGCAGGGTGTACGTGAAGTCAGAAGTCGAGATATCTTGTGAAGCCTGCACCACAAGGTCTCGAGTTGGGTCTGTGATGACTGGGGTCACTTTTCTGGGGGTGATGCCAGGAATGGAGACGCTCTGAGCAACAGTATTGTTGTTGCTATTCGCAATCACGAGTACGACCTTGGAAAGCGCGGTATCGCGGAAGGCGCTGAGGTACACGCCCGTAGTCGGCTCGACGGTTGCTTCCACACGAATGAACCCTGGGCGCGCATAACGCGACCAGTTGCCCATGATCCAAAGGCGTTTGGTCGGCTGGCCGCCCACTTCGGGCCAAATAGCACCGTTTGCACAGTTGGTGCACGCATGTTTCCACCAGTAGTGCCAGGCGTTTACGTCCGCGTAAGTGAGTGCATCGTGGATGATCTTGGAAACCCGAAGCGCGCTCCCCATACCGATATCCTCACCTTGGTCGGTTTGCGGATCGTAGACCTCTGTCTCCCAGTACTCCTTCCCAGCTGCTTTAAACTCTGGGTGAGGATCCATGACAGTAGGGTATTCGTGCTGCGCCATAATCGAGGAATATTTCCAAGCATCTGGATCCGCCTTAAAGACTTTCAAGTATCGTTCGAAGCCCCAAATGTTGCAGGGCTCGATCCCTATGATCTTGGTGTCCGGGGATTTTGCTGCAAGGGTCGGACCCAAATACTTACCAACCCAAAGCGCCAAAGCAGCCTCGCTATACATTGTCCATCCGAGTTCAATTTCGTTCCCCGAAGAAATCGCATAGAGGGGAGCCCCCATAGCCTTCATCTTAATAGCCATCGATGCAAGCGTGTCTGCCCACTCTTGGTAGTCCTTTTGGTACAAAGTATCATAATCTCTGCCCGGTAGACGCACCCCGTTTTTGGTGAACCACGGTGTGCCCCAGACCAAGGCACCGCGGTTTGTGGCAGATACGGCATTATTCGTTTCGTCGGGGCCTAACCCATTGGGGTCGATCATCACCCGATTCATGGAAAGTCCAGCCCCATTAATCGTGTCCCAGATTTGGTCGGCTTCGGTAGGAGTCATTGTACCACTCCAAGCGGTTGAGAGGCCGAATCCGCGGATCTTCTGGTGCCAATTATTGATATCGATTGTCGCAGTGCCCGCATCGATCTGGGACGCAAAGGCCGCAACAACGACCAAGCCTGCGACGAATCTGGAAAATGTGAATGTTCTCATTGGTTCTTGCTCCTTATAAAAAGTCAGTGATAATAGTGGATCATTGATCGCTTAATGACTTTCTCTCCAACAATCATTTCGACCATGTAAGCGCCTCTTGACATTCCCGATAGATCAAAAGACCAAGATTGGGACGCCCCACCTACAGATCGGAACGAAACTGATCTGTACTTATTTCCTTTTAAATCAAGCACATTAATAGAGATCGCATCTCCCTGAGTTGCAAAGAATTCGACATTTAAATGGGTATTTTGCAAGCGCAAGACAATTTCTGATCCCGTTTTGCCACTGAGCGAAATCAAGGGCACTGGAGTGGGTACTTCCTTTATGGAAATATTGTCCAGGAATAGCCCTATCGTAGATGCACCTGCATTGAAGGAAACTCGTCCGTTCGAGTCAGTCGAGTTTGTCATGGTGAAGGTGTAGGAATAGGGGGTCTTGGTTGTCGTAAGATTAAAGGACTCAAGCGCTGGCAAATAACTTGTCCATGGACTGATATCTTGTTCCACGTTGGCTTCAAGCGTCCGCTTGGCGCTTGCATAAGCATCAAACTTCACTTCATAGGACTTGCCTTGTTGTAGTATGATTCCGTTCTGAACCAGTTGGATAGAGGCGTTTGCAGTTCCCAAAGCTGTGATGTCGATTTTGAATTCACCATTGACCACAGAGCCTTGCGCGGCTCCGCCCCAAGTGTTGAAGGTCCATCCAAGCGTCCCTTGGTCAAAGCCTCCATTGTAAACACTAGCCCTATGAGCAGGGACTATCACAACAGGATCTACTGGAACTACAGGAATATCTCCGGCTAAGCTATGGGTCTTTAAAAAATTCCATGCTTCCCAAGTTCCATTGACATCGAATGGCTTGTCCTTGTAATTGGGATCATCATTTGCATTGGCCTTGTCGGGGGTAGCCCAATCATGAACCATCCCCACAATGGTGATCATGCTTATACTGCTCGATAGCCCATTCTTATTGCAAGGCCCCCAATCGTCCAAAAAAGATTGTGATGGCTGCGCAAGTTGCGCGGCGTTCCGCCCATCGACATTTACGGGAAAGGGTTTGGTCTGCTTGGAAGTTGTGGAACATCCATAGCGCTCAATCTGTGAAGGCAGAAAATCGCTCTGAAATTTCCCATAATAACTGTCAGCTGTGCCATACAATTGAAGTACGGGAACATGGCGTACCTCAGAGCATCCCGAAAGTCCTGAAAGTGGATATCCATCACCAGGAACAATCGCCGCAATCTTATCGGGAATCTTGCAGGACAAATACCAGCTCATCATAGCGCCCATTGAGAAACCAGAGGCGTAAACGCGGTTGCGGTCGATCTGATAGCGATTCGCCATTGAATCGATGATGGCCAAAATGAAATTCAAATCTTTATCAGAACTCAAATCCCATGACAAGTTCTCTGCTTCTGGATAGGCTACGATAAAATTCCCTGTATCGGCGATCGGTTCATATTTCATCATGCCTTGGTTCCAACTGGCCGGAATGCCAATACCGTGCATGGAGATCACCAATGCAGGATTATTCCGGTTGTCCGGAGCATAGATGATCGCTCTACGACTCCCTATATTCAAGTCAAACTGCGTTCCAGAGACGGCCAGAACCCCCAGCAACAAGAAGATCATCATAACTTTCATGATAAAATGCACCCAGAACCCCCTTCCAAGTCAAAGCCAGAATGTGGCCACATACGACCACTTCCGACAAGACCTGTTTATCTACCCACTACGAGTTTGGAACTATGAAGTATCCTTCCGTCGCTATTCACCTTAACGAAATAGATCCCATTGGGTAGCCCTGCAAGATCAGCAGTCCAAGATGCCTGCGCTTTGTCTATTATCCGTGGTGAGAGGCGCACAGGTGTGCCAACGAGGTTGTACAAGCCCATCGACAACGATGTGTTCTGCATAGCATTGACTGCAATCTCCAGGTGAGATCCGCTCCGAGACACCGATACGAGTCCGTTTTTCGCAATTATGTCGCGTACAGATGTAGGTGTTGGTGCCATAACTTCCTTGATGGAAATATTGTCCAGGAATAGCCCTATCGTAGATGCACCTGCATTGAAGGAAACTCGTCCGTTCGAGTCAGTCGCGTTTGTCATGGTGAAGGTGTAGGAATAGGCGGTCTTCGTTGTCGTAAGATTAAAGGACTCAAGCGCTGGCAAATAACTTGTCCATGGACTGATATCTTGTTCCACGTTGGCTTCAAGCGTCCGATTGGCGCTTGCATAGGCATCGAACTGTACTTCATAGGACTTGCCTTGTTGCAAAATGATTCCGTTCTGAACTAGCTGGATAGAAGAATTCGCGGTACCGAGAGCACTGATGGAAATTGCAAACTCGCCATTGACCACGGATCCTTGGGCGGTTCCTCCCCAGGTGTTTAATTTCCATCCAAGAGCAGCTTGATTGAAGCCTCCGTTATAAACGGTATCCCGGTGAGCTGGAACCGTCACAACTGGAATAACAGGAATGTCTCCGACTAAACTGTGAGTCTTCAGCCAGTTCCAGGCTTCCCAAGTACCGTTGACATCTAATGGCAATCCTAAGTACCCAGGGTCAACATCATTCGTATTCGCTTTATCAGGAGTCGCCCAGTCGTGAATCATGCCATCCACAGAGATTAAAGCCAATTCGCTTTTCAGTCCGTCCTTTTCACAAGGCCCATAGTACTCCATAAATGACTTCGAAGGCTGCGCAAGTTGTGAAGCGTTACGCCCATTTATTCCTACTGGATAAGGGCTAGTTTTAACTGCGTTAGTTGGGCATCCATAACGACTGATCTGGGCAGGTAAGAAGCTTCCCACAAACCCGCTGTAAGAAACAAACTTATCAGATGTTCCATGGATTTGAAGTGCGGGCACATGTCTAACTTCCGAGCAACCAGACATTCCACCCATCGGATAGCCATCTCCTCCTACTATCGCAGCAATTTTATCGGGTATCTTACAAGATAAATGCCAGCTCATCATGCCACCCATAGAGAAACCTGACGCGTATACACGGTTACGGTCAATCTGGTAACGATTCGACATGGAATCAATAATGGCAAGTATGAAATTCACGTCCTTATCCCCATCGATATCCCAAAAGTCGCCATCACTGCCTGGGTATGCAACCACAAAATTTGCGGTATCTGCTATTTTTTCGTATTGCATTGCCCCTTGAGACCACCAAGGATTGCCATACATACCGTGCATGCCAATCACCAAGGCTGGCTTATTCAGATTATCCGGCGCATAGATTATCGCGACTCGCGATCCCACGTTCAGAGTCCACGAGGTTGCTGCGAATGCAGATCCAACCAATAACAGCGTCAGCATTACATATTTCACAGCTGTCGACATGTTTTTCTCCTCGGATAAAATTGATTATTTACGAATGTATTCCTTTTCTTGATTAATGAATGGATGGCGTGCTGAGAATTATTGGATAAAATATCCACGCGCATTGATGCGGAATTGCATATAAATTCTGTTTTGGATGATTTATCCTTAGCGTCTGGATTGCTTGGAATTATTATTCAAAATGTTGTGCGTGTTTTTCTTAAGCCGGAATAATTAGAACCCGATCACCGTGGACAATGAAGCGACTGGCTATGACTGGAAGGCTCCACTAATAATTCATTTTCGGTAAAATCAATGAGGTTCCTTCAAAGGCATGGGGTATGTCGACGCCATGGGTTGTCCCTTGGGTTGGATGCCTGGATACGACCATGAACAGGGAACATTTGGGTGGCATACAGCGACCCGCGATGACATTGCGAAATCCTATAAGGCAAGTCACCTGAATGTGGCAAACCAGAAGGATTAATGCTATCTAAGCGATTCCTGGCCGTGTCGCATTGGAGAAATATGACCTTGGTGGTGAGGACGTATCTTCTCTCGATATGGATTCCAGCAATTCGGGCAATGTATTTCGCCAAGCTGGCGGGGATCTGGATACAGATGGGGCTGGCGAATAGCACAGCATTTGGATAAATTATCCAAAACCTGAGCATAGATATGGAACATGTACAAAGCAAATAATCTATAATGATTAGATGCTCTTTTTGGATGATGTCGCTGATTATCGGGATTTGCTTGAACAGCATTATGTTCAGCGTAAAGCGAAACTACCCTTGTACACATATAGGATGATGGGCTTAAAACTAGGCCTTGACACGAGCCAAGTGTTTCGGATTTTACAGAAAAGCGAGCATTTGCCCAGTCGTTGCGTTCCACTGGCCAAGGACTTACTCGGACTATCAGGTCGATCTGGTCAGTATTTTGAGCTTTTGGTGGCGGCTTCACGGACGCGCATTCCTGCAAAGCGGAAAGAGCTTATGGATAAAGCTTTTGCATTGCGCGATGTGGAACGCCGAAAGATCGGTAACCATGAAATTCGCTTCTTGAGCCAATGGTGGATTCCTGTTGTACATTCCTATCTGGAAGTATCTGATGGTAGGGCTATTCCCGAAGAAATTGCTTCAAGTGTCATACCTAGCATCACCAAAGAACAAGCTACTGAAGCACTTGAAATCCTGAAATCCCTGCATCTGGTCAAACGCCTTCCCTCGGGTCGGCTAGGTCTTTCGCAGGCACATGTTACCGTATGTAGTCCCGAAAAAGCTGTGGCCATTCGTTCCTACCAAAAGCAAGCATTGACTCTGGGTGCTGCGTCTTTGGATTCGTTTCCGGCAAATGAACGCGAGGTTTCTACATTGACGCTCGCGGTAGATGCAGAATGCTTTGACGATATTCGCGAAATGGCACGGGAATTTCGAAGGCAAGTACAGAAACGGGTAGAAGATTCCACGCACCCTGACCGCGTGATGCAGTGGACAATGGCTCTATTTCCAATCGCCCAAACCAAGAGGGGGAAATCTTGAAAAGGATTTCCAGTATTTTCCTTGGCTTTTTCTGCCTTTTTAACTCCTGTTCCAAGCATGAGTCTGCAGGAAATTCCGTGGAAACCGAAAATTGTGTAGCCCTTCAAGTAGTTAGGCCGGATGGTCGGCCTGCATCTATGGCTCTTGCCAAAATACGACCCTTATGGTACGTGGCTGATACCGCCCATGGCACCGATACATCGCTTGAAATTCGGAATCTATATACTGACAAAAATGGATGGGTATATTGCAAAGGGCTTCCGCAAGGTCGCTATGCCGTACAAATTATTGGTGACTCGTTAGGCGCAATCACTGAGGTTGAACACCTTGATACCGCAAGCGGAAATGAACATATCCACATTCCATTGTTTCCCATGGGAAGCCTGCAAGGAGCGGTTTCATTGCCTTCGGGAATTCCGTATGCATGGGTTCAGTTCTATGGTCTTGACGAGCAAGTAAAGACGGACTCTCTTGGAAATTTCACGTTTCAATCATTGCCCCCAGGATCTCTTCGTATACGGGCGATTGCACCTAATCTACCAACAGAGATCGCAGCAGATTTTGTTCAAATTCGTTCCAATTCTACTGTTGATGCCGGAACCCTTGCTGCACCAAGTATAGGCACTGAGGATCCCGTATTATGGCGCTATTCCCGTTTCATTCGAGTGGATTCCCTAGTTTCCAATTGGATGCGACCCCTTTCTGATCCCACGGTGCTCACGCTTAATCTGGATTCAAGTAATTTCGATTTTTCTCAAACGATGGCTGATGGGCGTGACTTGCGAATTCTTGATGCTCAGGGTAATCAATTGACGTATCAACGAGCGCGTTGGGACTCATTACTAAATATAGCTGTGATCCGTATACGCATCGAGGGTGCGATCGATTCAACAACGCAAATCGAAATTCGTTGGGGACGTTCTGGTGCAGTGGATCTTGGGTACGCGGAACTGTGGAATGGGATTAATGACTCGGTGAAGCAAGAAATCTACACTTTGCTTGTCGATGACTTCGAACACAATAGTGGACAGACCATGCTGGCAGCTCTCACTCCAACCACATACTGGTATTGGTTTGGCGCAGATAGCACAGACACCATACTCCCCGCGTCTTCTGTGGATTTTGCCAAGGCCTTGCAACCAGCTGGAGCAGGGCGCAGTGGATATGCATTACATCTTTCTTATTCCGATTCGACATCCCAATGGAATATACTAGGAACGGCTATTGGCTCAGGCCCGCAAAACCTTGCTACACTGGACTCCATTGTCTTTTGGGTTCGGGGAACTGGTAACTATTCTCTCGCCTTTGACAATAATTATGTAGGCAATGGGGGCAAGGCGTGGATGCACGATACCTTGGATTCCGTCTGGACTCGCAAATGTATCAGGCCACAAGACCTAATGCCAGCAGACGGCTTCGCAGGTAATGTCGGTTGGACTAACGTGGAAGATATAGTGACGAACCTGACATTCATTTTTGGTGGTGGGAAAGACTTCTGGGTTGATGATATCCGAATATTCGGGATCAATCGTGACAATTTGAAGTAGTCAAGTAGACTCAAGTCTCACGGGCAGATCTGCGGAAATCCCTCATGAGCGCTGGTGCAAATGATCTTGCCCAACTCAAAATATCCCAAGATCAAGCGTGAGAATATTGTTGCCTCAGCTAGTTGTTTTTCTATCTTGCGGGCATGAATTTTCCCTCTAAGTTTATTGCATTTGACCTAGAAACCACTGGCCTTGAGAACTCCAAAAACGAGATTATTGAGTTCGGAGCCGTCAAATTCACTGTCGAGGTCAAAGGCGGTGTGATCGTTCCCAAGAAGCTGGGTGAGTTTCAGTCGTTTGTAAAGCCGAACATGCTAATTCCTGATGACGCCACTCGGGTCAATGGCATTACGAACGCAATGGTCGAAGATGCTCCTCTGATCAACGAGACCCTGCGCAAGTTCACTGCATTTTGTGGGCAGGACACTTTTTGGGTTGCGCACAATGCTGAGTTTGATGCGGGATTTCTGCGCATCGCTTACAAGAATAATCCCCAGTTTTTGCCAACGAGCCCCATTTTCGATTCCTTAAAAATTGCACGGACTCTGCTCTCTGTACAGACGTACAAGCTAGGGGAACTAGCAAAAATTCTCAAAGCCCAAGGGCAGATCAACATGCAGGTTTCGAGCGCGAACCTGCACCGCGCTCTCTACGACTGTGAGGTTCTTGCTGAGATTTTCGTGGCTCTTTTGCGCAAGCGCCTTAAAGAGAAAGATTTTCAGATGGGCGCCTTTTTGCCTGCGATCACCAAAATTCAGCCCGATCCAATCTATTTGAATAAAAAATAGGGGTCAAAAAATGACGTTGGGCCGTAACATCAGGCTCCAGAGCTGTTTCGGAACTGTTGCGTCAAGCTCACCACGGTAGCCTGATTTAAGATCAAGTTGCGCTCCGATCCCTAAGCTAAAAGCCCAGTTTCCAGATGCGGACGGCCATTTTTTCCCGGCGAGTAAACTGAAGCGCGTAAAGTAGTTCCATAGTTGCACATCGCGTGGAATGCGGATATCGGCACGGGCTTCCACTTCGCTATTGCGGATGATCAACGTTTTGAGCGTCCAGCCCGAGGGCTCCTTCAAGTCAACACGGTCTCGCTTGATGGAAAAGTAGAGTGTGTTGTATATCTCGGGATGGGAGTGGACCTTTCCACCGACGCGGAAACTCCAGCTCATATGCCGCGAAGGGTTGCTGATGGTTCCTTTCAGCTTCAGCTCGCCTTCCGCCCAGTAATCCTCAACAAAGTGATTGCTGACAATGTGGTAGTTTCCCAGGCTCAGCAGGGCCCCGCCAAATCCCCGGCCATAGGATTGTGCTGCTGTATCCGATTGCATTAGGTCCACTACGTTGCCGAGAAAGTAAGAAACCGCCCACGGTTCAGGAAACCCGGTTGTGAGCGCATTGATCCCGTTTACACTTCCATCACCAAAGTCAGCTTTGCGATAGACCGAACTGGAGTGATCGTGTATCATCGCCCCCGAAAAGGGGAGTGGATTAAAGGAAATCTCTAGTAATCCAAAGCGGGGCTTTGCCATGTTCCAGAATAGGTAGGAATACGTTCCCATTTCTTCATTCGGATCAAATTTGGGAATCGGGTTGCTGTCGATGCTGAAGATCAAGTCGAGCGCCGAGTAATAGGGGTCGAGATCAATTTCCAGTTCGCGATCTTGGATCGTGTCCAGAGGGATCGTAAATGACTTGCCAAATCCAGGAGCCCAGATGGCAAGTATCGCGATACAAAAAATGAAAAAAGGACACGAAGAATTGATCTTCATGTCCAAATTGTATCAAAAACAAAAGTATTTTGCTTAGATACCAAGCTCGCGAACAATAGTCGCAATGCCACGCTTCGAGATCGTGCGCATTCCTGCACCAGATACTTTCAGCTTAACCCAACGATCCTCTTCAGGAACGAAAAAGCGCTTCTTATGCAGATTAGGAAGTTGCTTGATCAACTTCTTTTTGTTGGAGTGGGAGACTTGGTTACCCACTAGACCTGTCTTACCTGTAACTTCGCAGATGCGGCTCATAATAAACTCCAGCTATTTTGGAATGCCAAGAATAGAAAACCTTCCTTGGCTTGTCAAACGATTAGAAACGGTAGTTGAGACCAAGTCCGAGGGAATAGGTGATTCCAAGCCCAGAATTGGTTTTGTCTCTTGGGTATTCAACTTCGCCATTGGTGAGTCCAATCCGGCAATTGAGGCTGAACCAATAGGAATTGAGGTCGACACCGGCCGAAAGGAATTGCTCTTGGGTCCAGCGATAGTTCTGCCCTGACTTTGAGCCTTTACGGAAGCGGGTTTCTTTCACATATCCAAGCCCAACATTGGGTTGAACGCTAAATACGTCGCCCATGCTATACGCATCATATGCGCCGACAATTTCGAATCCGCCACCACCGACGAAGTTACCTGCTGGAATTGTGAACCGGGAACCAGCCCAAATTTTATCCTGCAATTTACGTAAAACACCAAATTCAATTGCCCAGACCGAGGTGCCTGGATTGGTTGCGATATTGATGAGTTCGGGGTTGAGGTTTACTTGCCATGCACCAGGGGTCAATACCCACCCCTTGAAACCAGGTGCCGAACGAGGCGCTTCTGGAGCGGGAGCATAAGTGGGTTCTGGTGCTGAGACAACGGGGGCCGGAGTGGGCTCAGGAGCAATCACTGGGGCTACTTCGGGGACCGGTGCTGGAACTGATTCTTCTAAGGCAACCGGAGCGGGGCTTGGAGCGACTGCTTCGATAGGAGTTGAATCTGTATTAACAGCAATTTTCTTAACGGGTTTACCGTAAGCTAGGCCAACCACAACGGTGGTGAGGAGAATCATTCTGAGATGCATAACGCCTCTGGTTTGAGATTTGCAGGAAGATAACTATTTGGAAGGTGTTTGGGGAGAGAGATCTTGGAGCTCGAGTTCGATGGCATGAGTCGAGATTAATATCTCGTAAAGCGAAACAACGAGAGAAAATGTGAGGGCAAAGAGGCTTAAGGCAAATGCAACCGCACCAAACTCCTGGAGCTCATAGAAAAGGAAGAACATGGAAATCGTACAGAGAATAAAACTAACCACCCCAAGTGCTTGCATTAATTTGATCAGCTTGATACGCTTGCGCAGACTGGAAATCTGGCGAATAGCCATGTCTTGGACGGCCGTGCGGTTGTTCCCATGCAATTGCCTGATCAATTGCGCAATGACAAGAAAGCGGTTGGTATACGCCAACAGCAACAATGAAATTGCAGGAAACAACAGGGCGGGAGTCGTCAGGGTGATTTCAGGATGCATGGATTCCTAGTGATGATGCTCGTCATCTTCTCCGTGAACGTGGCCATGCTCGGTTTCTTCATCAGTTGCTACGCGGATGTCGAGAACTTCGATTTCAAAGTGCAGAGTCTTACCAGCAAGGGGGTGATTGCCATCGACGAGTACGTCATCCCCTTCGATCTCTTGCACCGTGATCATCACTGGGCCATTGGGGCCGTCCGCATAAAATTCCATGCCTGGCTCGACTTCTGGAACGCCTTCAAAGGAGGACTTAGGGATGCGGTCCACCATTTCTTCATCGCGCAGGCCGTAGCCTTCTTCTGGGGTTACGCTGACTTTGAAGCGATCTCCAACCTTTTTTCCTTCTAGCGCTTTTTCGAGGCCGGGAACAATATGCCCGAGACCCTGAATGTAGGCTAGGGGAGCGTGGCCAGCGGAGGTGTCGATAATAGAACCCTCATCGCTAGAGAGGGTGTAGTTGATGCTGACTACGGTATTTTTGGCGACCTGCATGAGGGCTCCTTCAAGGGGCTTAAGTTGAGTCATAAACATAGAAAAACGAGACTTTGTGAGTATTCAGTAGAACTATACAGTTTGAAATGTATATTTCAGATATGAAGGCATCGGCATTGGATTTACGGTATCACACACGAGAGCTGCTCGAGCGGGTTCAGTCGGGTGAATCTGTGGATATTTCCCATCGGGGCAAGTCAGTTGCTCGGCTTGTGCCCATTTTGCAGTCCCAGTCACAGGACTATACTCTGCCCGCATTCGGGATGTGGGCGGATCGCTCCGATATGGAAGACCCATCAGATTTTGTGCGTAATCTCCGGAAGAGCCGCTTTTGATTTTGGTCGATAGCGATGTTTTGATTTGGATGTGCCGTGGTAATGCAAAGGCCAAGGATGTTTTGATTGCGCATCCTGGACCATTTATTTCGGTGGTGACCCGCATGGAATTGGTGCAAGGAATGCGATCGCACAAGGAGCTGATTTTTCTGAATCGTTCCCTGCTGGAGCTGGGGGTGAAGACGATCCATCTGGATACGGATATCAGTTCACGGGCCTCGCTACTCGTTGAGGCGCATTTCCATTCGCACCACTTGATGCTTGCCGACGCGTTGATTGCAGCGACCGCATTGCAGGAAGGCTTGCGCTTGTTGACGGGCAATGCCAAGCATTACCGGGCGATTGCAGGGATTGACTTGATGCTGTTCAAGTCGAATTAGTCCCAAGTCACACCCGGTGGTGGATCTTTTAAATCCGGGTTCGCCTGGGCGGCTTTGAACTTCTGCTCAAGAATTTCGCGCTTATTTTTCTCACGGTCGGCACCCGCTTTCATCTTCGCATCGAGTTCGGCTCCGCGGTTCTTCTGTTTGGCAAAAAAATCGTCGAGGCTCTGGTGCTCTTTCTTGTGTTCCTGGTGGTTGACTACGACGCCTGTGGCGGTGTCGACGACAAGAAATGATTTGCAGCAGGGGCATTCGACGCGGACAGTTTTGCGGGCGGATGGTTCGGTGGTCATGGGCAAAAGATAAGAATATTGGGGCAGCAGCAGAACAAGGTGTACCCGACTGCGCACAAAGCACTGCGGATAACTTCTACATTCTGCTGGCAGACGATAGTGGGAGAGGAGTGCACAGGAAGCCCCCACCAAAGAAAAAAGACCCGGCTTGCGCCGAGTCCTTGAAATCGAATTTCTGGAACGTCCGTTTTGTCGATGGATTCCTGTGGATCCTGACTCAGAATCGGTTTCAGGCCACTTGAAGCAGCTCTCCACTTTACACTTGTATCACGCTTTCAGCACTGTGAACAGATGACCCGGTGTCTTTGAAGGGTCAAGGATTACAAAATTATCAGAGCCCTTCCACACGAAGCTCTGGCCGGTAAGCGCGTCTTTGACGAAGTAGAAATCGTTGTCGGCAAGCCCGAGATCAGCCATGTTGACATGGATAGAGCCGCTTTGTTGGTTGTAGGGATCCAAATTCACTACGCAAAGAACGGTCGAATTCTCTGCAGCGATATGCTTGGAATAGACCATGATCTGGTCGTTCGCACAGGTGTGGAACTTGAGGTTGTCATACTCCTGCAAAGCGGGTTCGGAATTGCGCAGCTTATTGACTTTGCTGATGAAATCCTTAATGTTACCTGGAGCGTTCCAATCGTGGGTCTTGTACTGGTATTTCTCGCTGTGGTTGAGTTCTTCCTTGCCTGGAAAGGGCTCATTTTCGACGAGTTCATAGCCGTTGTAAATGCCGTAGGTGGAGCTGAGTGTCGCGGCGAGCAAAAGGCGCAATTTGAATGCCGCAGCAGGGGCGTTGTGCAGGTGTTTCGGAAAAATATCGGGTGTGGTAGGGAAG
>Ga0209125_1001042_pt1 | contig 29402 bp, 22 predicted proteins | sample BarGraIncub1131A_FD_184503 | JGI IMG/M metagenome (GOLD analysis project Ga0209125, IMG submission 184503) | Arctic peat soil microbial communities from Barrow, Alaska - Barrow Graham LP Incubations 11-31A (SPAdes) (version 2) | ecosystem: Environmental > Terrestrial > Soil > Wetlands > Peat... | reverse complement strand
GTGTTTCCTACCCAATCTACCACATCAACAAGATTGTTTCTCCTTCCCGTGCAGGCCACGCCAAGAAGATCATTTACCTGTCTGCTGATGCATTCGGTGTATTGCCTCCGGTTTCCATCCTCGACAACAACCAGGCTCAATACCACTTCCTCTGTGGATTCACTTCCAAACTGGCTGGTACCGAACGTGGCATCACCGAACCGGTTCCTTCCTTCTCTCCTGCTTTCGGCGAAGCCTTCTTGACGCTACACCCCACTGCATACGCCAGCACGCTGGTAAAGAAAATGAATGAAAACGGAGCCAAGGCTTATCTGGTGAACACCGGTTGGAACGGTACCGGCAAACGTATCTCTTTGAAAGATACCCGCGCCATCATTGACGCCATCATCGATGGCAGCATTGACAAAGCTGAAAACCAGGTTATTCCCATCATGAACCTGACTGCTCCTATCAAACTGGAAGGCGTTTCTGACATCCTCGACCCGCGTACCACCTACACCGATGTGAAGGAATGGGAAACCAAAGCTACCAAGCTGGCAGGCATGTACATTGAAAACTTCAAGCAATATTGCGACAACGACGCAGCCCTTGCCTTGATCCCCTCCGGTCCTCAAGTGAAATAAGTAAGTACGGATACAAAATGCGATCCCCGCTGTCTGACCGACAGTGGGGATTGTTTTTTATCTATGCAGTCCTAAATAGCGAAATATTCGTTTAAAAATTGAGTACATTCGTAGGTAGAATCAAAAAATACAACCAAAGACTTTTTATGAAAAAGCCAAAGGACCAGATTTTGATCATCTTCGGTGCTTCAGGTGACCTCACCTACCGCAAACTGATTCCGGCCTTGTATGCTTTGTTCGACCAAAACATGATGCCTTCTACTTTTGAAGTGATCGGAGTCGGCCGTTCCACACTCAGCGAAGAGGCTTATCGGGACAAAATGACCGAGGGTATTCGCACTTTTTCAGAAAGCAACCACCTGAACAATGATGAAGTCCTGGCATTCAGTCAGCACCTCACCTACTTTCAGATGGACGTTTATGAACCAAAGGAATACCTTCGGCTGAAAACCTACATGGATGCCTGGTGCATCCGTAAACAAGCAGAATCGAACTATTTGTTTTACATGGCGCTTTTGCCCAGCGCCTTCGGTCCCATAGCTAAAAACCTGGCAGCAGCAGGATTGCAGACTTCAGTCAACTCCTTTCGTCGCCTCATCGTTGAAAAGCCTTTTGGCTACGACCTCGAATCCGCACTTCAATTAAATCGAGACCTACACGATGCGTTTAAAGAAAAGCAAATTTACCGCATCGACCATTATCTGGGTAAGGAAACGGTGCAAAACCTGTTGGTGATGCGTTTCTCCAACGGCGTCTTCGAACCGCTCTGGAACCGGAACTTCATTGACCGGGTGGAAATCACCTCGGCAGAAAGTCTGGGCATGGAGGGCCGTGGGGGCTATTACGACGGCTCTGGCGCCCTTCGGGACATGTTGCAGAACCATCTGCTCCAAATAGTCGGGTTCGTAGCCATGGAGCCACCCTCTTCGATGGAAGCCGATGCCATCCGAAACGAAACTTTAAAAATCCTTCAATCACTCAAACCCTTGAAGGAAGAGGATGTGGCATTACAGGTTATTCGGGGGCAATACGTTCAGTCCAAAGTGCGTGGAGAAACCCTGGCAGGTTATCGCGAGGAAAAGGGTGTAGACCCGAATTCACGTACAGAAACCTACATCGCCATGAAATTTTTCATTGAGAACTGGCGCTGGGGCGGTGTTCCGTTCTACATTCGGACAGGCAAGCGCTTGCCTACCCGCGTCACCGAAGTCGTGGTGCATTTCAAACCCACGCCGCACGTGCTTTTCAACAACGACGAAGTCTGTCAGCACAGCAATCAACTGATCATTCGCATTCAGCCGGATGAAGGTATTTTGCTCAAAATCGGCATGAAACAACCCGGTGCTGGCTTCAGTGTGAAGCCGGTCAACATGGATTTCCACTATACGGATTTGTCAGACTTGCATTTACCTACTGCGTATGAACGCCTGTTGTACGATGCAATGATTGGCGATTCAACCTTGTATGCCAGAGCAGACGCTGTCGAAGCAGCCTGGAAATTCGTGGAACCCATCCAAAAAGCATGGGCTTCGGATCCAAATCAAAAGGTTCATGGCTATCCAGCCGGGACCTGGGGCCCTGAACATGCCGATGACCTGATGACGGACTGTCCCGAAGGCTGGCGCTATCCGTGCAAAAATTTAACTGACGACGGTCAGTACTGTGAATTATAAACGTATGGAATGCCCTCGGATACTTGTTTTAGAATCACTGGACGAAATGGCGCTGAAAGCCCTCCAGTGGTTAACTGAAAAAACAGCTGCCCAAGATACGGTGTCAGTTGCGTTATCAGGCGGAAACACACCACAAGCACTGTTTGAACGGATTGTCAAACACGATAAGGGAACCGTAGATTGGAACAAGATTGTGGTCTTTTGGGGGGATGAACGCTGTGTTCCGCCGGAACATACCGACAGTAATTACCGAAGTGCCCAAAAGAGCATCCTGATTCCCCTGGATATTCCGGAGGAACATATTTTTCGAATGCATGGAGAAGCAGAACCCGAAAAGGAGGCGGAACGTTATAGTCAACTTTTGGCAAAACATTTACCCATGGTGGATGGGGTCCCTCAATTTGATCTGGTTGTGTTGGGCTTAGGTGAAGACGGGCACACGGCATCGATTTTCCCTGGCAGAGACAGCCTGTTTGCGACTACCCAACTTTGCACCGTTGCCAAGCATCCACAAAGCGGCCAGCAACGAATCACGCTGACGGGTTCCGTAATCAATCACGCCGCTGAAGTGGTTTTTTTGGTAACTGGAACCCCAAAGGCAGGAATTGTTTCCCAAATTGCAGAAACACCCGAAAGGATGCAATATCCGGCGGGAAAGGTTTCCCCCGTTTCCGGGAAACTCACCTGGCTCCTGGATAAAGGCGCTGCGTCCGGTTTAAAGACTTAAATTATTTGATGGCAATCATTAGAAATATCGGAAAGTCCTTTGGCCCTTCCGTCGTCATTTTCCGCATTGTAAAGCAGGTCTCTGTCTGCACATTCAGGAAGCCTACTTTTTTCATCTTTTCTTCCAGTTCAACAACATCAAAACCATTATGTCCATCAAAATCAGCTCCGTGAAAGGAGCCATCCTCCGTAAACAAATCGGCGATTGCCAGATATCCGCCTTTATGCAAGAGTTCGAAAAATCGGTTTAAGATATCTTGGGTGTCGGCTACGTGATGCAAGGCCATCTGACTGAAAACGCAATTAAAAGATTCTGCTTCATAGGGCTGCTTAGTCAGATCAAACAGCACTGGTTGGAGATTTTTATTCAGAGATTCCTCAACTTTCTCCTGCATCACGGCCACCATTTCAGACGCAGAGTCCATCATGGTGATACTGCCGAAACGCTCGGCCAACATAAAGCTAAGAATACCTGTTCCGGCACCAAACTCCAGAGCCTTCATTTCCGGCTGAACCGATATTCGTGACAACAAATTTTTTGCTATGGCTTCTGAACGCTGAGCGTGAATGCTATTGCTGTCCCAGTTACGGGCTGCGTTATTGAAATCAGTCATGTTTGAATCATTTGATTACAAAGATACGCCATCTAAAGGAACTGTCCGCTTCCTGAGAATTGATTTATATCAACCATTTTCTTGTTTCGTTTCAAGTGCATTATTGTGCTGACAGTCGTTCATTTTTCATCCTTTATTGAAAAGCCATCGTACATTTGTAAATAAAAAAACTACATTTATGGCACTGACTATCAGCCCTCGAGCTTGTCCTCAAAACCACCGCTGTCCAATCGTATTTACTTGTCCGGTCGGAGCAATTTAAACAAATGCACGGCAGACTAGCCTCATCACTTCTATATCTGAACGCGCTGAAAAGCACACTACCCAACATCTTCCAATTGATGACACGCAAAGATCTGGCTGATTTTGCGGGACTTTCCACCGAAAGTACAGTCAAACTACTTAAAGGCTTTGAAAAAGAAGGCTTGGTGGAACTGCAAGAAAAAGACATCGTCCTTCATGATGTTGATCACCTGAAAGAAATCCAAAAAAGGGGATAAAGAAAAGAGGATTCCAGGTGTGAGACTGAAATCCTCTCGATCTTAAAAAATCTTCTTATTTTTCCAGCTCCTTATAGACCAACGCACTGGCGCCAACAATGGCAGCATCACCAGCCTTGAGTTGGGAAGGATAAATCTTCACCTTGTTTTTGAAGATGGGCAACAGATGCTCTTCCATGCTTTCGCGGGTAGGCTTGAAGATGTATTCGCCGGCTGCAGTCGGGCCTCCAAAAAGGAAAATGGCTTCAGGGCTGGTGTGGTGCACCGTATCGGCCAAGCCTTGACCCAACCATTTTCCGGTTTGTTCAAATACTTCCAGTGCAACCGGATCCCCGCTTTCAGCTGCATCAAAAATCATTTTGGAATCCAACTCATTAAAGGTTTTGTCTGCCAGAATACTGTTGACAGCATTATCACGTACCATAATTTCAAAAGCCGTCCGCTTCATGCCCGGCGCAGAGCAGTAGGCTTCCAGATGACCTTTACTACCGCAACCGCAAAGACGTCCGCCAGGAATCAGCATGGTGTGACCACATTCTCCAGCAAAACCATCGTGCCCGTAAAGCAGTTCGCCATTCACGACGATACCACTGCCGACACCTGTTCCAAGGGTGTACATCACAAAATTCTTCATCCCTCTGGCTCCTCCGTAGATCATTTCGCCCAAAGCAGCAGCGTTTGCATCGTTGGTCAATGCAATGGCCTTATATTCAGGAAACTTTTCGCTGAGTAATTTTACAAGAGGAATAACACCTTTAAAAGAAAGGTTGGGAGCGTATTCAATGGTTCCACTGTAGTAATTTCCATTGGGCGCTCCGATACCGATTCCAAGGATTTCTGACTCGGGATTCATCAGTGTGACCGAATGAATCAACTCCCGGATGGCTTCTGCCAAATCGGTGATGTATTTGTTTATGTCTCCGTGGGATGGGGTGGGAATGTTGCCTTTAACCAATACATTGCCTTCTACGTCAACGACACCAATGGCAGAATTGGTTCCACCGATATCAACTCCGATTGCTACTTTTTTCATGATATTTTCTAAGGATTTAATTTGAATCCTACAAATTTAGCATATTAATCCAAACGGCCACAGGCTACTGTGTGTTTTTTTTGTTAAAGTTCGAGTAGTAGCGTTTCACGCGATCCAAGCGTCAGTGTTTTATCCAGCAGTACAGTTTTGCCGGTCAGCACATCGCGCCCGCTTACTGATCCGCCAAGTACTTCCTGATATTGATCCAGGCTGATCGTATTTGCCTTATCCAGCCCGTTGAGTATAGCCAGTACTTTCTTTCCCTGATATTCTCGCACATAGATATACGCTCCGTTTCTCGGAACAAAATGCTTCAGACTGCCTTTTGAAATGACATCCTTACCCTTGCGCCAGGTCAGCAATGTGCGAAGAAAATCGTGGGCTTCGTTCTGAAGGGCTGTTCGTCCTTCGGAGTTAAAAGCATTTATTGAATCACCTGGCCAACCTCCGGGGAAGTCTTTACGGATGTTTCCGTCGGCCATTTTCTTGTTCCCGTTCATCAGGATTTCTCCCCCGTAATAGATCTGAGGAATGCCCCGGCAGGTGAGCAGAAACGTGTATGCTTGCTTAAAGGCATTCAGGTCGGAAGGCATTTCCAGCAGGAAACGATCCGTATCGTGATTTTCCAGAAAAACCAGTAGGTTATTGATGTCGGGATACATGAAGTCGAAACTCAGCAATTCGTAGATGCGCGTCAAGCCGTTGTCCCAGTCCGTCTGCTTATGGAAAGCGTTGTGACTCTCCAGCATAAAGGAGAAGTCCATAACGGATTTCAGATGGGAATTGCCATTTTTATTCAGCGGACTGTTCGCTTGCCAATAGACGACACTGGGCATGTAATTGATCCAGGTTTCGCCCACGATGTTGAAGTTGGGGTATTCGTCCATCACCTCCCTGCACCATTCGGACATCATCTTTTCGTCGGCGTAGGGGTGTGTGTCTTGACGGATTCCATCAATGCCGGCATATTCCACCCACCAGATGCTGTTCTGAATCAGGTATCTGGCCAAATGCGGATTACGCTGGTTCAGGTCGGGCATGGATTCCACAAACCAACCGTCGGTCATGCTTTTGGCGTCGTACTGAGATGCATAAGGGTCGAAGCTGACAAATTTGTCATGGTTGGTCTGCACAAATTTTCCGCCATTGTTGATCCAGTCGGCAAAAGGCATGTCTTTTATCCAGACGTGCTCACTGCCGCAATGGTTGAAAATCATGTCCATGACCACCTTCAGCCCTTTCTGATGGGCCTGTCGAATGAGGTCAACGTAGGCTTCGTTGGTGCCGAAGCGGGTGTCCACCTTGTAATAATCGGTGGTGGCATAGCCATGATACGAACCGCCAGGCATATCGTTTTCAAGCACGGGATTAAGCCAGATGGCTGTCACTCCAAGGTCGGCAATGTAGTCCAGATGCTGAGAAATGCCGGCTAAATCGCCGCCGTGACGCCCATTGGGTTCGTTCCGGTTTGTCTGCACGGTGCAGTTGGTCAAGGGCAGGTTGTCGTTGGCTGGATTGCCATTGGCAAAACGGTCAGGCATAATGAGATACAACACATCGGAACGATCAAAGCCCATTCGGCTGGCAGGATCCATTTCCCGCGCCTTGAGTTCGTAAGTGACTTTCTTTTTCAGTTTTCCATGGGTGAAAAGCATATTGATAGTGCCTGGCTTGGCCTGACTCAGATCCAGATAAAGGAACAGGTAATTCGGACTGTCTGCTTTCACCAGTTTATTGATTTTGATTTCAGGATTCAGCACTTGCACATTGGTGGCTCCGATCTGGTCACCGTAAATCATGATTTGCAGTTCGGAGTTCTTCATGCCTGCCCACCAGAAAGCGGGTTCCATTTTTCGAATCTGGATGGCAGCAGTGATACTGAGGGTCAAAGAAAGGAGGACAAAGGATAGTACGATGCGTTTCATGGTTTATTGTTTTACTTTTTCCAACACCAGGTAGCCCCAGGGTTTAAGCTCAAATGTAGCGTTTACTTTTAGATCGTATAGTTGGCCGGAGAACAATTCACGGTATTTTCCTGTCATCGATTTCACCTGAATCGAAGTCTTGACTTTCTGATCACTGTAATTTAGGAACGAAAGGACTCTGTCTTCCCCTTTGGTGCGAGAAAAGGATATAACTCTGTCGGGCTGATCATTGACCACTCGAATCATCGGGCCACCCCAGGAACCATTCCAAAGGGCCTGATTGCGGTGCTTCAATTCAAAAAGAGTCGTGTAGAATGCAGCGCAAGGATGGTCGAAATTCCATACAATGCTGTCCTTGTCGAAAAAAGACAATGAACGATCCAAGCCTGTTTCCTGACCTGTATACACTAAGGGCATGCCGTTAACCACCACCGTAGTGACCATCGCCAGTTCCAGTGCAGGACCGAAATTGGATACTGGATTCCCTTCCCAGGAATTCTTGTCGTGGTTGTCCACAAAGGTCATGCGAATGGCATTGGGCGAGAGCATCCCCACATCGTGTGCAAAATATTCCACCAATGGGGCGATTGGTTTTTTATCTCGGACGATGCCTATCATTTTATCCCAAAGTGTCCAGGAATAAGTCATATCAAAGGATTTTTTGAACAGGTCTCTTGACTCCCATTCTGCCAACATAAATACGGGCTTAATGGCATCCAGTTCTTCACGGGCGTTTTCCCAAAAATCCACCGGAATGAAACCGGCTACGTCACATCGGTATCCGTCAATGTCGAATTCCTTGACCCAATATTTGAGTGCACCAGTCATGTATTTACGAAAATCAGGATTGTCGTAATCGAAATCGATGACATCATCCCAATCGTACCAAGGCGTCGGCTGGAATTCACCTTCCTCATTGTGAGTATACCAATCGGGATGGGTTTTGGCTAGTTCGTTGTCCCAAGCTGAATGGTTGCCTACCCAGTCGATGATGACGTGCATACCCAGGGCATGAATGGTATCCACCAAAGCCCTAAAATCCTCCTTTGTCCCGAATTCAGGATTGACAGCGCAAAAATCGCGAACAGAATAATAACTGCCCAATTTACCTTTGCGATGCGATTCACCGATGGGATGTATGGGCATAAGCCAAATGATATCGACCCCAATCTTTTTCAATCGAGACAGGTGGCTGGCGAACGCATTGAATGTTCCCTGAGTTGTATATTGACGGATGTTTACTTCATAAATGGTGGCATTCTTGCACCATTCCGGATGTTGCAACTCCACATATTCCTTGGGTTGGTATCGATTATTGCAACTCAGAAATACCAGAGTCAACAGTATAAACCATGTTTTTTTCATTTTCAACATTTTAATGATTATAATACTAGCTTGCCGTACAAGAGCTTTACCCTGGAATCGAAGACTATAAAACTGTCATTCACGGCAAAAATGCGCAAGACAGAATGTTCCACCGACTTGGCTTCAATCGGGATAAGTGTGGCGAAGCCTTCTTTAGTGAAAACAAAAAAGGACTTGGGGAGTGGAACATTCTGCCACAAGACATCTAGTTCTGAAGGACGACCAGTACAATTAATCAGCAACCGGTTGTTCAACATTCCTTTTGCTTTCAGGGCCTTTGATGTCAGCGTATCGACGGATGTCTGGTGGATTCCCATCAGTGTAATGCTTTTCCCATCTTTCCAAATCCGGATCGGGTGCAAGTTTCGTTTGGTTTTTTTCTGTATAAACTGATACATGCCAGGTCCATCCTTCATCGAAAAAACGGAAAACCCCAAGGCTGTAACAGAGTCCGGACAGGTATTTCCTGGCAAGCATTTGTTCAGAGTCAACGTATCAACTTCATTATGAAACGTGACACAGGCCAATAACGACTCGTTGGCTTCTTTCCATACCCCTTTCAACGGACCATGGGTTTCACAAGCCGAAAAAAGCACCAATAAACAACCAATCAAAATTGCCGTTGTTTTCATGAGTCGTTACGTTTATCCTCTATTTCTTTGCCTTAGCAACCGAAAAAGCCGGACCTTTCATCCAACCGCTTTCCGTTCTACTTTTGTTTCCGATCTGAATGATTTTATAACGTTTTTCGGATGTAAAGGACATGCCCTTCGCCAAGCGGCATTCGAACGTCACCATCCCTTTTTTAGTGGAGGCCTTGAATGTGTATTCTGCAAAGCGACCCTTCTTATAACCATAGCCATCCCCTTCATCTTCGTAAAGTTTACCGGAGGCTTCCCCTTTTTTGTTCAATGAGACCAACAAGGCGAGGGAGTCTGCACTGTATTCTACGGTGCTCTGAACCAAATTGCCCAACGGTACGATGGCGCCTTCCCGAATGCTAACGTTTGGTTGGTATTTGTCAGTCAGGCTGTTTTCACCAGCAATAGAGACAATTCTCCAATTACCTTTCGGTTTGGCAGGTGCAACCGCCCATTTGGGAACCACCATCAAGTCCGCACCAAGCAAAAAGGATTGTTCTTCACGACGCAGACTGGTGTCTTTCACATCGGCAAAAAACAAGGGCCTCATCACCGGCATACCTGTAATGGATGCATCATGAAACAAGGTATAACTGTAGGGCAACAACCGGTAGCGGCGGTTCATTGCCAGCTGCGCCACCTTTTCCACTTCAGGACCAAAGGCCCAAGGTTCCTTTTCATTGGTTCCTTTGGAGGCATGACCTCTGGAAAATGGATAGAATGCACCTAAGGCAATCCAGTGTGCATAAAGATCCGCTTCCGTATTTCCGTCAAAACCGCCAATATCCGGGCCAGAAAAGCCTTGTCCTGAAAGTCCCAGATTAATAGACATTTGAATCGATAATTTGAGGTATTTCCAGGTACCCTTGTTGTCTCCCGTCCAAGTCGCCCCATACCGGTGACTTCCCAGATAGCCGGAACGTGACAGGATAAAAGGGCGTTTATCAGGGTTCACCGCTTTGATTCCTTCTCTGGAAGCACGAATCATCAGCATGCCGTAAACGTTGTGATAGCGCAAGTGCGAATCCGGTTCGAAGCCTCCGCCGCCCCGGTGGAAATTATGGGCAGGCATGGAATGGTCAGGGACATCAAACACCGCAGGTTCGTTCATATCGTTCCACACACCATCGATGTTTTGGTTCATATACTCCTTGTAAAGACCTGCCCACCACTGGCGGGTTTCTGGCATGGTGAAATCCGGGAATTTGCATGGGCCAGGCCATACACCCCCTACAAAGTCATTGCCTGTAGCATCTTTCACCCAAAGGTCATGTTCCTGACCCTGCTGATACACCCAGTAGGCCGAATCCAGTTTCACTCCCGGGTCTATCATCCAGACACCCTTGAAATTGATTTTGTGCAAACCGTCATTGACGGCTTTTGGATTCGGAAACTTTGTCTTGTCGAAGGTGAAAATGCGGTATCCATCCATGTAATCGATGTCCATCCAGATCACGTCGCAGGGAATCTTGCGGTTTCTGAATTCCTGCGCCACTTCGAGTACCCGACTGTCGGGTTCATACGAATAGCGGCTTTGTTGGTAGCCGAGGCTCCAAATCGGAGGAAGTTCCATCTTGCCAACCAAATCTGTGAGCGCTGTCATCACTGCCTCGATGGATTTCTTTTGGATCACAATGACACGTGCAGCAGGAGATTGAGCAGTGAACGTAATGCTGTCGTTCAGCACCAGATCCTGCCGCCAGGTATTGTCTGAAAGCACACCAAAGGCTGTTCCATCGGCATTGACTCCCAACACCCACGGATGGGTCTGATACAACCGCTTGCCATTGTAATCCTGATAGGTGTAGTTGTCGGTATTCCAGAGAATGATATCCTGACCGTTTCTCAAAAGCGGGCCAGTCACTTCGCCGGTCCCATACAAACTGGCATCTTTTGGAACAGCGATTGAAACCACTGCTTTTCCGTCTTTGTTGTAGAAGGAAGGCGTCAATTTCCAGTTTTCAGGAACAGATTGAATGACCTTAGGTTCTTGCACCAAAGCAACAGAAGGTAAATGAGCCTTCGCATTAAAATCCGAGGGGTAAAAGACAGCCACTTCCGGGGCGATCAGACCGTCACGGGCATCCTTTGCCTGTACGTTGAGAAACAAGGCCCCTGCCAAAACCAGGGTTGCTAGTTTTTTTAATTCCATATTGATTAAAGTTTGTTCAGTTTGATTATTGCCATTTTTCCGTCTGCCTGTTGAAGGCGACAGATATAAAGACCCGCAGGAAGTGAAGAAACATCAGCCTGCTGGTTGAAAATGTTCAGATTCAGCACCTTCGAACCGTTCAGTGCAAAGATCTCTGCAGAAACCACTTCAGGTCCTTTAAAGCCGATTATACCAGCAGCAGGATTTGGAAATAAAATGATTTTGTTTTCAGCCGCTTTCTCTTCCATCCCATTGACAAATTGATCCGTGAATACCCTGAATTCACCAGGTGCAAGACTTAATGTCATCGCCACGTCTGTGACATTCAACGCTTCACCGGAAATCAGGTTAAACCAGTTCCCGGTCTTGGTGAAAAGAGGATAACATGTGATGGTCGTTCCGGTATAATTGGCTACGACGATGGCCGAAATCGTTCCGTCGGTGAGGTATTCGCGACGTCCGCCAGCCCAATTCGCAAAAGCGGCTTTGAAATCCCATCCGGTCGGTTGAGTAAACATCATCGGATGCTGGTTCCGCAGACTGAGCAACTTGGAATAGGTTTCATAAAGTTCCCGACGGGGGGCACTTTCCAGGTAATTCCAGCGAACGGGCTTCTTGCCTGTGCGACCATTGAAATCGATGTTGACATCGTAACCCAGTTCCCCGAATTGCCAGATCATCTTCGGTCCCGGGGTCATCAGGAACATGGCCGCATTGGCTGCCAACTGTTTCATCCGAAGCAGGCTGTCAGTCGCAGTACCATTTGTCCCATAAGTCAAGGCCTTGTACGCCATACGTTCTTCGTCGTGGCTTTCCATGTATCCGACCAGTCTGGGTTGAGTCCACCCTCTACTGGCGGCGGTGAGGTTGGTAAAGTCACTTCCGGTCTGCGTTGCCATGGCCGCTTGGCAGAACGCATAGTTCATGTTTCCCCAAACCATCATGCCTGAATCCGCCAGCACCTTTTCTTCGGTCGTTGCACCAAAATGCTCCAGAATAAGGTAGGCTTTCGGATTGGCCGTTTTTACAGCACGGTTGTAATCACAGAGAATATCGATGCGTCCCTGGTTGAAATTACCACAGACAGCCACATCCGTTGTATAGAACGTGCTGGGCGTGAATCCTTTGGAAAGGTCGAAGCGGTAACCGTCTATCTTGAATTCATTCAGCCAGTATTTAATCACAGTTTTGAAATAATTCCGGGTATAGGTGCTTGAATGATTGAAGTCAGAACCTACATTGTACGGATGCATGGCAAGAGAAAACAAATACGGGTTGGTAGAGGACGGGCGATTGTTGGTCGCATCCCACCACATTCTGGCCATAGGACTCAGTCCCCAGGAATGGTTGAACACCACATCCAGAATCACAGCAATGCCTCTGCGGTGACATTCATCAATGAAGCGCTTGTAATCGTCCGAAGTGCCGTATGCTTTGTCAGTGGCCATCCAGAAATTGGGATTGTATCCCCAGCTGTCGTTTCCGTCGAATTCGTTGATTGGCATGAGTTCAATGGTATTGATACCCAAATGCTGCAGATAATCGAGTTTTGCTGTAGCCGCATTCACGGTGCCTTCCGTCGTAAAGTCACGGAAATGAAGCTCGTAAATGCTCAGATTGCCGTAAGACGGTGAAGTAAAGTTGTTTACCTGCCAATTAAAAACAGGTTTGGCTGTTTGAAACACCGAAACGACGTTTTCCGTCAGGCCGGCCGGATAGGGCTTCAAGTTCGGATAGACGACCGCATATTGATTGATCCACTTGTCGTTCCATGGATCCAGAATCTTTTCACTGTAAGGATCGCCACAAACGATGGAACCATCCACATAATATTGAAAACCATATTCCTTGCCCGGAGTCAGGCCAGTAAGACTGATCCAGAAGTAATCACCGTCCTTGCTCAGTTGGTAATTGTTGTCGGGCTTCCAATTGTTGAAATCGCCCAATAAATACACATACGAATGCCCTTTGGCAAATAGTGACAGGGTAACCTTCGTATCATTGATATAATTGATGCCGTCGCTGATGTCAGCAGGCCGAGTGGCAGTCGGTACCGTGGAGGGACGCACACAAATATAGGAAGAATCACGGACGGAAGTCGTCCCGTTATTGGCTTCGGCAATGATGTAAAAAGATCCCGAAGTTGAAAATGTCTGAGCAACCGAAATAGTGGTCGCGTTGGTTTGAGTGGTCCCGATTTGTGTATTGTTCAGATACATCTTCAGGGTACATGGCTGAGAAGCAGTGGCTTTCAGTGTAAGGGCAGAAGAAAGAGTAACCAGAGAAATGGCGGTTGAAGGCGTTGTCAGGGTCAGGTTCAGACCAGGAGTGTAAACAGGTAGGAAAATATCGGCACCACCAACGTCACGACCGGTTTTGGAGCCATCGGTATTTCGGATGACCATCGCAATCTTTTGAATGGTTTCACCAGCATTGGTGATTCCAAAATAGCTCCTCAGATTGGGTGAAAGTGTGAGTTGCCATTTGTTGGCACTCAGATAAGTAAGCTTAGTTGCATCAATATTGACTGCCCAACCAGATTTGACGTATTTCCAGTCCGAATTGCTGGTACTCAGGTTGGTGATGACACCGATATGTGCCCAAAGCTCACCAGTGAAGCCGGATAAGCCTTTGTCACCCTGTGTGGGATCGAAAGTCAAAACACAATTATCCGCCTCAGTCACAAAAGAAGGATTCGTTGTAACCACCTGTCCCTGTAGATAATAACTATTCAGTAAAAGGGAGATAAAGAGTATTCCAGGCAGTTTCATGGAGATTTTTTTAGCAACGTTGAGAAAAAGGTAAAAAAGAACCCGACAGGCAGGCTATCTGCCGGGTTCTCTAAGATAATCAATTAAAATCCGTTAGTTCTTAACCAGTTTGTATTTGTACACCGGACCAACCAGATCCAACGTGATGGTATACGTTCCGGCTGCAGGAACAGCTATGTTTGCACCTCCGGCATTGAGCTTCAGATCTGCACCATCGTCACCGTAATTGATGACCCCGTCTGCATTGGCGCGGAACTTGATTCCACCAACTGAAAGCGCCAGAGTCGCAGTCCATTTGTTCGTAGCAGCATCATAGGTCATAGCCTGGTCAGAATTCCAACCATCAGCTGTGGCATCACCGATTACACCCCAACGGGTGATCTTGGTTACGGAGTAGGTCAATGCAACCAAATCAGCGCTAACCTTGTAGTATCCACCGGTTGCCAAAGGAACGTTTCCTCCGCCACTAGCGACAAGCTTGCCAGCACTGCTATAGCTGTATTCACCATTGCCCCAGTCCACCTTCGTGAATTTGAAGTCAACATTGTTGGCAGGATCTCCATCTCTGACCATATTCACATAGCCTTCGTACACTTCATCCGATTTGAGAGAATAGATGCGGTTGTATTCGGTACCTACGCCACTCCAGTTTCCGGAACCATAAGGTTGGAAGCTACCTGGAAGGTTCAGATGCGGATAGACAATAACCACTTCATACGGAGTCAGTGTCATAGCGATGGAATCAGACGAAATCTTTTCAGGAGTCAGCCCGACTACTTTTGCCACAACTTTGATTTCTATGTTTGAAGCCACGCCTTCGAGACCACCAAGGGTTAAAAGAGCCGTGTTGATCTTATCATAGGTAACTACAGCAGAAGTGGATGTTCCGGTTGCAATATCAATGGCATTAGCAAATGATGCCCCTACCAGATCCATTTTGACCGTATAGGACACTGCTGCTTCATACCCGTAGTCGGGAGCTTGCCAGCTGAATGTCAGCGTACTGTCTTTCTGCGCTTCAGTCATGACCAGCGAGGCGACCGGAGCGGCATCCATTACCGGTGGAGTGACGGTCGTAGCCAGCGTTGCCAGTTCCCTGTTGTCGCAAGCCATCAATGCTGCTCCAACCATCAGGGTGAGCAATAAATTTGTTCTTTTCATATTAAATGTTGGATTGAATGGTTAATACGATCAATAATCTGCCAGTTGAGAAAGATTAGGATTGGCGTTGATGTCGTCAGCAGGTATCGGATAGATGTTGTATTTGGCATCTACACCGATACCTTCTTTCACACCACCCTTGAATGCCCACAGGTAAGTAGCCGAAGTCAGTTTATCAAAACGAACCAGGTCCGTTCTGCGCTGAGCTTCCCACAAGAGTTCACGTCCGCGTTCTTCCAACAGGAAATCCAGCGTAACATCACTCCAAGATGCCAGTTCACCAACGGCATCCACTACATAAGCACGGTCGCGAATGGCATTGATATAACCAAGTGCATCGGAAGTGCTGCCACCTGTACCACCGCGAACAATGGCTTCAGCATACATCAGATAGACATCGGCAAGACGGAACAAAGGAAAGTCCGTATCCGGGAATGAACCGCCAGCATTTGTACCATCACTCTTGAAATTGCTGAACTTGATGACCTGAACGCCTTGCTTGAAGTCGTCCACATCTTTCATTTCAAACTTGTTGTAACCTATGTAAATAAGGGCGCAACGTTCGTCCATGGATTCCATTCCCTGGAAGCGTTTGTAAACACTTTCAGTAGCGTGGTTCCCTTCCCAGGCACCCGGTGCGGCAATACCGGCACTCAAATCACCATTCACAGCAGAACACATCAGGAACATCATGCCACCCCATGACTGCAGGTTGGCTTTGTCATAAACCATCGGGAAGATGATTTCAGGAGAAGTGTTGTTGTCAGCCTTGAAAAGATTGGCGTAAACAGGATCCAACGAATATTTGTTGTATGCAATAATGTCCTTACAGGCCGAAATACATTCGGTGTATTTATCGGTATTCACATAAACCTTGGCATTCAAATACAATTTTGCAAGCAACATTTTGGCTGCAGCCTTGTTTGCACGTCCATAGTTTTCGGTGTCGAAACCAGTCCAAGGATCCATTAAGTCGGCATCGATGTCTTTGAGTTCTGTTTCAACATACGTGTAGATGGTCAGAGCATCTGCCATTGGCGGAGGAATGGAACCAATCTTGGAGGCATCGGTTACAAACGGTCCTTGACGGAAATGATCCAAGACATGGTAGTAAGACAATGCCCGAAGGAACCTAGCTTCTGCCCTATACGTTTTGATCGTAGCCTTCATTGCAACGGAAACATTGCGACTTGCCAATTTGGCATCCGTTGTTTCACGAAGGAATTCGCTTGCCAGTGTGATCTGATAGTACAAACGATAATAGAATCCTTTGATGAACACGTCCGAAGAGGTCCAGTTCATGGCATGGAAATCATGGATGGTCTGGTCATTCCACTTGCAAACTGCTTCCTCGGTAGGAAGTTCCTGCAGGTTCCACAAGACGCGCAGATAGGAGGCTTGGCTACCTTCGTCCAAACCGATGACATCGGCTTGACCGGCAGGTCCCTGGTTACCGGAGATGGACAAACCGGCATAAATTTTCGCAATGAACTTCACATACGAGGAGTCGTTGTCAAAAACGACTGCCGAAGTGATTTTGTCCGGATCAATTGGAACGGTGTTCAGATCGTTAAAGCACGATGTCATGAACGGTACCGTTACCAGCGAAAATAAAAGATATTTTAAATTTTTCGTTTTCATTTCTGGAATTTTTAGAAGTTAATGCTCACACCGGCAATGAATGTAGTAGGCCTTGGATAGATGTTATTGTCGATTCCGGCGAAAATTTCCGGATCAAGACCCTTGTAATTTGTCAACAGCAACGGATTCTGGACAGTCAGGAAGACACGCGCATGTGCATTTGTCTTGAAAGGTTTGTCCATGGAATAACCCAAAGAGATGTTGTCGATACGGAAGAATGAACCGTCTTGTATATAGTAGTCTGAGGAATACTGGGTTGCATCAAAGTTCGTTTTGGTAGCACTGGCCAGTCTGTTCTTGAGGAATCCACCATAATAAGAATCACTTAAAGGTTCACGTGTGGCTTGAACATTATTATAAATGTAATTGCCAACATTGCTGCGGGCAGTGAAGCTAAAGTCCCAATCCTTATAGATTAACTTGGAGGTCAAACCCATGATGACATCGGGAGCCGGTTTCTGGTAATGATACAGGTCGGCAGCTGTAATTTTGCCATCGCCACTGCGATCAACATAAACACCTTCGATAGGATCCCCATTGGCATTGTAAACCTGTTGGTATATATAGAATGAACTTACTGGATAACCAACGCTGTGCATCTGGATGAAATTACCAGTACCACCTGAAATGCCGCCTGTCTGTACACCGGTATAACTTGCATCGGCATAACGAGTCAGTTTGGTGATTTCGTTTTTGTTGTAGGCCAGATTGAATCCAAGATCCCAATTAAGGTCCTTGCTGACAACAGGTTTCGTGTTTACTACGAATTCGATACCCTTGTTGGTCATGTTACCCACATTGGTCGTCAACAAATTGGTGAAGTTAGTGCCGACAGCCGGTGGAATCTTGTTGATCATGTCGTTGGTCTTACGGTAATACGCATCAATGGATCCTGCAATGCGTCCATTATAGAAACCATAGTCCAAACCAACGTTGTATGTTTCGGTTTCTTCCCATTTGATCTGAGAATCATATCCTGTAGGACGAACCAATTGAATGGCCCTATTTCCGAACATCATATAAGCACCCGTAGTACTGTATTCATACTGAGCCAAGTAGGGATAGTCATTATCCATGATATCTTGCTGACCAGTCACACCGTAACCAACACGCAATTTAAGGTCGCTTAAATTAGGCATATCTTTGAAAAAGGATTCTTCACTGATTCTCCATGCCAATGCAACGGAAGGGAACAAACCGTACTGGTTGCCGGGAGCAAATCTGGAGGAACCATCTTTCCTCAACGTGAAGGTCAAAAGGTATTTGCCCTGATAGGTGTAATTTACACGAGTAAATAGGGAAACCATATACATTTCCGTGATATCATCCGTCTTGGCCTTGCGAACCGTTTTTGCGCTATCTGCCAGGAAATAGTTGTTCCAACCATTGCGGTAGATATGCTGCCATGAATAACCAGCCATCGCATCAACTTTACTGTCGATGGAAGGAAGTTCTTTGACATAATTCAGATAGAAATCCAACATCGTGTTGCTGTTTTTCTGTCCGTATGGATTCCGTTCACCGGTACCATTTTTGATATCACCCCAAACCCAGGATTGAACTGAATTATTGGGAATATACACTTCACCTGCACTGGAAGTCACATCGTAACCTAGATTCAGGTTGGCTTTCAGTTCGGGTAGACCATGCAAGGCATACTCGAATTGTGCATTGCCGATGCTTCTCATAACAGTGGAATAGTCTTCCTTTTGAGCAAGAATGGCAACTGGGTTGGCAATTCCGATACCGATGGGTTTTCCATCTGTTCCAAGTGACATGAAATACCCATTACCATAAGCTGTATTTTCCATAACAGGAACGGTTGGGTTCATTTCGAGGGCAGCTCCGATGGCTCCTTGGTCAGCGAAACGATTCTTGATGTAAATACCCTTCATGTTGGCATTCACTTTCAGGTGATCATCCAGAAAAGAAGGACTGATACCCAATGAGAATGTCCCACGGTTCATGTTGGAATTCATCACGGCACCCTGCTGAGAAATGAAGTTGGCAGAGGCACGATAAGGAATGCTATTGACTAAACCGGTTACACTTAGGTTATGATCCGTACTGATGGCATTCCGGAAAATTTGATCCTGCCAGTTTGTGTTGGCAGTTCCCAGCAAAGCTTCTTCAGCAGAACCTGCACCATAGTAGTTAGTGATATGGGCACGGAATTCGTCAGGAGTCATGACTTTAACCCTATTACCGATGGTACCTACGGAAAAACTTCCGTTGTAAGCAATCTGTGGCTTCGTGGTTCCTTTGCCTGCAGCACCTTTTTTCGTGGTCACGATGATGACCCCGTTGGAAGCCCTGGCACCATAAATAGCGGTGGAAGAAGCATCTTTAAGGATGGTAAAGGTTTCAATGTCATTCGGGTTGATGGTTGAAAGCGGGTCGCTTGCACCCCAGATGGAACGGTTGTCCATGGGTACACCGTCAATCACGATGAGTGGATCATTGCTGGCGTTCATAGAGGAACCGCCACGAATACGAATGGTGGCGGGTGAACCCGGAGCACCACCGCCTGTGGTAACGCTCACGCCTGCTGTTTTGCCTTGTAGTAAATCAGCGGGAGAGACGGCCAATCCACGGTTGATTTCATCAGCCTTAATGGTGACGACAGCACCGGTCACATCTTTCTTGCGCACGGAACCGTAACCGATGGCGACGACTTCACCTAAGGAAACGGTAGATTCCTGCAAAATAACTTTGAGCGTGCCTTTTACTCCTGAAACAGACACATCAACAGGCACATATCCCATACAGGAGATGTTCAGCACTGAAGAAGTGGAGGTGACGGTAATGAAGAATCCCCCATTAGCATCCGTAATGGTACCATTGCTGGTCCCTTTGACGGCGACGTTGGCACCGACAATCGCGACGTTGTCCTTATCGAGCACCGTCCCGCGAATGGTCGTTTTATTCTGAGCAAAGGCTGTGAACCCCAGACAAAGAAAAAACACCGAAAGCATAAATCTGATTTTTTTCATCTTTTGGTAGCGTATTAGATTAGTAATTAAGAAAATATAGTTGGTTTTATAAGGGTTTTAATCTCTATCCTGTACAAAAACGACGGAAGCGGCAGCAAGCAACAGGCATACACCGGCCATCAGGATTCCACCCATGGCATTGGACCCCATCCAATGCTCAATGATGGGGCCACCCACCAAACTGCTAACAATCTGCGGAATAGTGATGAAGAAGTTGAAGATGCCCATGTAAACGCCCATTTTGGCCGATGGGATGGAACCCACCAGAATGGCATAAGGCATGGCCAGAATGCTGGCCCAGGCGATTCCCACGCCCACCATCGACAAGATCAGCCAGTACGAATCATGGATGAAGAACATGGATATCAGTCCGGCACCACCAATCACCAGCGAAAAGGCGTGGGTGAACTTGCGGCTGGTCTTCGCTGCAATCCAGGGCAATGCCAAAGCATAAAACATGGCCACCAGATTGTATACACCAAACAGAACGCCCACCCAGTCACCGGCTTTCTGATATTCGTGTGAAGAAGGATCGGCCGTTCCATAAACGGCAGATGCCACTGCCGGTGTGGTGTACACCCACATCGTAAACAGTGCGAACCAGGAGAAAAACTGCGTCACACCCAATTCCTTCATGGTTCTGGGCATTTTAGCAATGTCCTTGAATATCACCATCAGGCTTTTACTTTCCTTGGTCTTTGGCTCTGCGTTGGTTTCGTCCGGGAAAAAACTTTCATGCACTTCGGGCGGGTATTCTTTGGTGCGTATAATCGTCCAAATAATGGTGCCCATCAGGAGTGCAGCGCCCACATAAAAAGAAACCAATACATTCAGCGGCATTCCGCCGGCAATGACCTTGTCACCGATGCCCGTCCATTCGGATAAGGCGTAAGGCAACCAACTTCCAAGCACAGCTCCGATACCAATCAGGAACGTTTGGATGGAGAAACCGAGCGTCCTTTGTTCGCTTGGCAACTGGTCGGCCACCAATGCCCGAAAAGGTTCCATGGCCACGTTGAAAGAGGCATTCAGTATGGTAAGCATGCCTGCACCAACCAGCAGCGGTGACATGATGGCGGATAATCCGGCCGAATGAGGCATGAACACCAAAGCCAGCGAAGCCAATAAGGCGCCTGCCAGGAAATACGGCTTCCTGCGCCCCATCCGATTCCAGGTATGGTCGGAATAATGTCCGATGATGGGTTGAATGATCAAACCGGTGAGCGGAGCCACAATCCAGAACCAGGAAAGCGTGCCCACATCGGCTCCGAATGTTTGGAGGATACGGCTGGCGTTGGCATTTTGCAGGGCGAAACCTGCCTGAATGCCAAGGAATCCGAAACACATGTTCCAGATTTGCCAAAAAGAGAGTTTCGGTTTCTGTGTCATTCGTCTCAATTAATAAATGCAACCAGTGAAGATACCGGCGACACTGTCACCCTGCTACCTGAGAAAGTCTTCATACCATTCCAATCAATTTTACCGTCCGAAACCACGGTGTTCCATGTTCCGGCAGGTATCTCCATCTCCATGGCAGAAGCCTTTCCGTTGTGAATCACCAAGATGGTTTTCCAATTGTCACCGTTGGCATTATTCTTCAAAAGGAAACCCACAACACCTGGCTGAACGTTTTCCAAAAAAATCAGATTTTTCCGAACGTCCGAAGCCAGACTCATCCGGAATGCCGGATATTCCTTGCGCAAACGAATCAACTGCATGTAATAATTGTAAGCATCAGTCTGCAGCAATTTGTTTTCCCAATGCAGCTGATTGATGGAATCCGGCGATTCAAACGAATTCGATACACCCATCTTGGTGCGGAGCAATTCTTCGCCAGACAACAAAAAAGGCACTCCCTGAGCAGTGAAAACCATCGTCTGAGCCAACTTGTCCATCCTGATTAAGTCCTCGGTGGTGGAACCTTCGGGCAGATTGTAATTCTGAGGATCGTACCCCCAGTTGTATTTGTTTTCGGCAAGCTTGGTTTCGTCGATGCAGCCAAAATCAAAAGCGGGTAAGATATGCACATGCGTCACACCCAGTTCCTTCAGGTGATCGATTCCGGTAGACAAGCCTACGGCAGAAGTCTGACCTTCCGTCAAAGCCAGGTTTTTACCTTTGTTTTTCATGCCCGAAAGTGGACCAACTGAAAAATCCCGCAGATGCAATCCATAGAGAATGATGTCCGTAAAGTTTTTCAGAACAGGTCTCGTATCGACGCTCCCTCCTTGGGGATCGGTCGTTTTCAGATCTAATATCGCAGCACGCTTGCCGTTGACACCTGTCGCCTTGCATTGAATACCAGGGGTTTCATTCAACCATGAATCCAGCTGTTTGATTTGAAAGGTGTAGAATTTCCCTAAAAGATTGCTTTTTACCTTGACGGACCAAAACACACCGTTCTGTTTCAGCCCCAAAACCTGAAAAGCATTGCCTTGAAAGCCATCGGTAAACATATTCAAACGAACCTGAGTAGCTGTCGGAGCCCATAACGAAAAAATGGAGGAAGAAATAGAATAATGAAGCTCTTCATACGAAAGCGTATCCTTCGAGCTTTTTGCATTTAAAAGAGCGGATAGGCTCAGAAATGACAAAAACAAAACAAATGTCAATACAGATTTAAACTTCGGCATTCAATATTCAGGTCAAGACATTTAGAACCGCAAATATCAAACAGGAATACTTAAATAGTATTAAAAAAATGACGAAATGAAGAATTCTGGGGATGAAATGAACAATAAACCGACGAAATAAACGACGAAAAGGCAAAAAAAACACAAATATGTATCAAAGTGTCAATTCTACACTAATTCCCCTCCAACCAATTCAAGAATTCCGGCACCCGAATGCGACTCACCAAAATGTCTTCTCTCAGGGCTGGTTCCAACTTTATTTTCAATCGGCTGTTGAAATGTTTAGACACAGATTTGACCGCCTGAATATTCGCAATGCAGCCCCTTGAAAGGCGAAAGAAACTCTTGGGGTCAAGTTGATCTTCCAGATTATCCAATGAATATTCCGAAAAATACCGTTTGCCCGAACGACTGACCATAAAAGTGGCTTTGTCTTCCGCATAGAAGTAGGCAAGTTCTTCCACCTGAAGGATTATGATCCGATCGTTTTGTTTGGTAATGAAGCGCTTCTTGTAAACCTTGGGGGCCGACTTCATCAGTAGTTCTTCCAGTGCCTTGAGGTCTGTCTGACTCGATCTGTTCACACGGGACGATTTTTCCACCGCCTTAACAAATTCGGTACTTTCAATGGGCTTAAGCAAATAATCCACACTGTTTACCTTAAAGGCTTTGATGGCAAACTGATCGTATGCTGTAGTGATGATGACGGGCGCTTTCACATCAACCCGCTTAAAGATTTCAAAACACTGACCATCAGATAGTTCCACATCCATGAAAATCAATTCAGGCGAATTGACCGCCAGCCAGTCGGTTGCCTTTTCAATCGATGTCAAAACAGCCAGTATTTCCGTGTCAGGGAAATGAACCTTCAGCAACCGTTCCAACTGCATTTGCGCAGGGACTTCATCTTCTACGATCAGTACTTTCATAGTGGATCTGGCTGCGTTTTTTCGATAATGGGTAATAATACAGAAAAAAGGTCGTTTGTCTTGCGGACAATAATGGATTTTCTGAACAATGCCTGATATTGACCTTCAATATTCTTAAGGCCCAATTTGCTGGAATCTGCATCCTGACTACGAGGGAAAAGGTTGTTTTCAACCCGGATGAACGGATCTTGAATATCGATTCGAATCTGAAGCGGATTTTCCTTGCTGATCACATTGTGCTTTGTGGCGTTTTCTACCAATAACTGAATACTGCAAGGAACCACATACGTTTTCAAATAACGAGCGTCCAGGTCCATTTCCACTTCCAACCCCTCCGGAAAGCGTTCCTTGAGCAGATCCACGTACATGTTCACAAACGTGCGTTCCTCCTCTAACGTCACCACCGGTTCACTTTCCTTACTCAACAAGTAACGATACACACCTGCCAGTTTTCTGATGAAATCACTGGCACGGTCCGGATCTGTATGAACCAGGTAATCCAGCACATTCAGACTATTGAAAAGAAAATGCGGATTCAACTGACGTTTCAGCTGTTCGTATTGATACTTGACCCTATTTTTCTTGGTGATTTCTGCATCGAGCGCTTTCCGGTGTGACATCCTATAATACAAAATAACATCCGTGGCACCCATCACCAGGATATTGAGCATGGCTGCCACCAAGAATACGGCTTCAAACTGCCTGCTGGCAAACAATTCCCCCCAGCTGTATAATTTTAGCTTGGGCAAGCACAGCAACAATGTAACAATTAAGGAAATGATCAGGAATGACAGGATGAAAAAAAGGACCCGTTTGGCTGGATTCTGCCCCCAGGAAATAAACTTATTGATGTAATGCACGGACAGAAAACCGGCTATGAACAAGAACAAAACAACAGGAATGTTCTTGAATATTTGGAAAATCAGGTCAAAGATATCGTACTGGTAATCGGTTTGCAAATAATTGAGCAGATCCACATATAAAATGCGGAAAAGCAGTACGGCTACCGCCAGTATCAGGATTTCGCGCCACTTGCTGGTTTTATTCAGGAACTTCATCCTACTCTTTCTTCTGAGTGCGTCTGACGATGAGATAAGTGATCCAGCCGAGGATTTCTGTGACGAGAATCGTTGTGTAGATCTGGGCCATCATTTCTGAGGTTCCAAGGTAATTGGTAAATAAACTTGCCCCCTTCGTTCCCATGAAAAATCCACCCAGAATACAAACCAAGGTCAGTGCAGCTGTAACATCCAGTGGATATTCATTCATTCTGGCCAGAATAACAATCATCGCAATCGTCAGGATCGTTAGGTAAATGCCGGGGTCGACTCCCTGTTGGAGAATCAGGGCGGCAAGTGCAGCATGAGCCAGTGCAAATCCATGTACGATCAGATTTGCTGATCGGGAGGGGAATCTCATAGGTTTATTCGTTTTTCGGTCAGGTCAAGGTGTTCCAAAGATATAAGATTCCTTTGGATTCTGCGCTTGTAGGTTCGTTTTTTTCTTGTAATGAATTCTTTCAAACCAATTTTTTCTTTGGAGACCGCCCAGCCTTTTTCAATGCCTGATCCAGAATATACTGAAGCTGACCATTCGTACTACGGAATTCGTCCGCAACCCATTTCTCGATCGCCTCCATCATGTCGGCATCGAGTCGCAATGCAAAGTTTTTTGGAGGCTTTCAATTATAGTATGTAAAAGAATCGGGCAAACCATTATTTTTGTATATTTACAGTTATTAACATTTCACCGATGAGAGGCATTCGTATCTTATTACTGATTGCATTATGCTGTGTGACCACCTTGAGCTGTGTGCAACAGAAAGACCGGTGGGTCTCCGTTCAGGGTACTATTTCCCATTTAAGGGGTATGGAACTCTATGTCACCTACACGAACGCTCATTTTAAACTCGCCTTCGATACCATACATTCCTCCTTGTCCGGAAAATTCGGTTTTAAACTCCGTACCTGCAACGATTTGTCTCCCATCACCATCAACTTTGCAGAAAAAAAATGCTGGACAACCTTGTTTGCTGAACCCGGCGATCACATCACCATTAGCGGTAACATAGAATCCGTGGATTTGCTTTCCATTCGGGGTGGAATCGTAAACAACGACCTGAACCGATTTAAGTTGCAAATTAGGGAGCTGTATCAGGAACGCCTCAACCTTTTGAAAGGATCCTATTCCAGAGAAAATTACTCCGAAGTCAGGTTGGCTGAAATCAACCTCCTATTGAAGCGGGCGGCCAAAGAATTCATCATGGAGAACCCTTCCTCTATAGCCAGTGTCGTTTTGATTCAAGATTTCTTTTATCAAGAATACGACCCCTATACCAGCGATCTGCTCGCCCTGTTGAAAAAACCTGCCAGCAATTGCCATCTGGCAGATAAAATCCGCTACGGCATCCAAAAAGGACATTAATTTATTATTTGTTTTTTATTAATATTTGAATAACTTTGCAGCACATCAATACCGATTCTTATGCTCGTCAAAGTTGCCAGCGCTGCCATTCAAGGCATCAATGCCAAGCCCGTTCAAATTGAAGTTCATCTCTCCAGAGGAATCCGTTTTTCATTGGTCGGACTACCTGACAATGCCGTTCGCGAAAGCCATGAGCGCATCGTTTCCGCCTTGCAGGTGAACGGGATGGATCTCCCGCGCAAACAGATTGTCATAAACATGTCACCCGCAGATTTGCGCAAGGAGGGCACTTCCTACGATCTTCCGCTGCTAGTCGGAATCATGGCCGCAGGCGACTACATCCCCGTTTCTTCCATCGAAAACAGCCTCTTTATCGGCGAACTATCGCTAGACGGCAGACTTCAGCCTATTCGAGGCGTCTTGTCCGTAGCCATGCTGACAAAGGATTCAGGCATAAAGCGACTCATCCTCCCCGCTGCCAATGCGCAGGAAGCATCCGTGGTCGATGGCCTGGACGTCTACGGGGTAGAGAATATACTCGACTTAGTTCAATTGCTGAAGGATGAATCTGCCTTCACCCCGGTCCTAACCAATCTACTGCCTCAACCAGCGGAAACCACTTCGCACGCCGAAGATTTCTCGGATGTGAAAGGGCAGGATCATGTCAAGCGAGCGGTCGAAGTCGCCTGCGCTGGTGGCCACAACTTGCTGTTTGTTGGCCCGCCAGGCGCCGGGAAGACCATGATCGCCCACTGCATCCCCGGCATCCTCCCACCCATGAGCAGGCAGGAAGCGCTCGAAACCACCAAAATACATTCGGTTGCCGGAAAAACGGCTATAGGTTTCGGCCTCCTGCATCAACGACCTTTCCGTTCTCCGCATCACAGCATCAGCCCTGTAGCCTTGGTCGGTGGCGGGAGCAAGCCCCAGCCAGGAGAAATATCGCTCGCGCACAATGGGGTCCTTTTTTTGGACGAACTCCCAGAATTTCAACGGAATGTACTGGAAGTCTTGAGGCAACCTTTGGAAGAACGGAGCATCCGCATCTCCAGAATAAGCTATTCCATCGACTATCCGGCCGGATTCATGCTGGTTGCCTCCATGAATCCATGCCCCTGTGGTTACTACAACCATCCGGATAAAACCTGCGTGTGTTCACCCGGACAGATTCAGCGATACATGACTCGAATTTCAGGCCCATTACTCGACCGGATAGACTTGCACATCGAAATTTCACCCGTTTCGTATGAAAAGTTGAGCGATCTGAAACCCTCCGAAGCCAGTCAATGCATCCGAGATCGAGTCGTGCATGCCAGAGAAGTGCAGGTAAAACGTTTTGGCAACCTTTCGGATACGACCTGTAACGCCAGAATGAAAATCAGGGAAATTCACCATTTCGCACAACCGGACGAACCTGGACGGAAACTTCTGAAAGTCGCCATGGAGAAACTGAATCTATCCGCCAGAGCTTACGACCGAATCCTCAAAGTATCCCGCACCATTGCCGATCTCGACGGTTGCCAGCACGTGGAAGCCAGGCACGTGGCAGAAGCCATCCAGTACCGCACGCTGGATCGAGGAAACTGGGGAAAATAATATATAAAGCCTCGAACGATTGCGTTTAGCTTTCCAGCAATTCCATGAAACTGGATTTGATGTTGTTGGGATTCAAGTCGTCCGTATCCATGATATATTTACATTTCAGGTAGAACCCTTCGCGTTCTTCCAGGGACTTTGCGATGAAGAATTCAAGCTCCTTGTCGTCTTTCCCAACTATCAACGGCCGTTTGGTACGCGACATCTTCAGGCGGTCTCGCAATTCTCGAACCGAAGTGCGAAGGTAAATCGTTTCACCGTGCGCATTCATGTATTCCATATTGTCGAAGAAACAGGGCGTTCCACCGCCGGTGGAAATAAGCGAGTTCTCAAACTGTGAAACTTCGTGCAAGGCTTCTCGTTCGAGCTTCCGGAAGTCTTCCTCTCCCAACCCATCGAACAATTCGCTAATGGATTTCATGAACTTCTGTTCAATGAACGCGTCCAGATCGACAAACGATAATTTCAATTCTTTGGCCATCAGCTTGCCGTACGTGGTCTTGCCTGAGCCCATATATCCGATTAAAAAAAAGCTATTCATAGTCTCAATTCAATGGTAAGTAGTTAAAATGGGGCCACAATGATACAAAAAAAAGCAGCCAACACAAAGGGTTCACTGCTTTTTTCTATTTGTTTAAGAACAGAGCTCTCTTTATCGATTCCAAAGGACGATTAATACAATAATCCCGAGAATAATGCGGTAATAACCAAAAACACTGAAATCATGTTTTCGAATGAAATCCATAAAGAACTTAATTACGGCGTATGCTACCAAAAAAGCGACGACAAAACCGATACCAATGACCAGCCATTCGAAAGATGAAAAGGCCATGCCATTTTTAAAGATGGTTAGCAAAGTGGCACCAGCCATGGTCGGAATGGCCAGAAAAAAGGAAAATTCGGCGGCGGCACCCCTAGAAAGGCCCAACAACATGGCGCCAATGATTGTAGCGGCCGAACGCGAGGTCCCGGGAATCATGGCCAGACACTGAAAACATCCGATGGCAATGGCCAGACCAAATGGAATGGCAGAGACCTTCTCAATTTTGAAGGACGTCTTTTTGGCATTGAAACGTTCTAAAACAACCAGAACGATACCGTAAAAAAGCAGTGTGATCGCAACCACTTTGGCGTTGAACAGATGTGCTGAAATCGCATCGTCAAACAACAGGCCAAGCACCACGGCAGGCAATACAGCAACCATAACTTTCATCCAAAGGGACCAGGTCGCTTTCTGCCGTTCCGGCGTTCCAGCAAAAGGCCAGAGGTCTTTCCAGAAATACACGACCACAGAGATGATTGCACCTAATTGAATAATGACTTCAAAAGCGGAGGTAAAGGTTTTATTTGATGAAAGTTTCAAAAACTCATCCACCAGAATCATGTGACCCGTACTCGAAATCGGCAGAAATTCCGTTATCCCCTCCACGATACTGATTAGCATCGCCTTCAAAATCATTAGTATATCCATCTCAATCCCATTTGGTGTTGCGCATATCCCCCGACTTCAGGAATTCCAAATGCATGGCATGAGCTATACTCAATGTATGCGGTGTATGCGAATCCTTATTCTTCTTCAAATAATCCCAAAGCATTTGCTTGTAATCCGGATGCACGCAGTTCTCGATGATGGTCTTGGCACGCTGAACCGGTGATTTGCCTCGCAAGTCAGCCACACCCTGTTCGGTGATCAGCACTTTCACGGAATGTTCGTTTTGGTCAATGTGTGAAGCCATCGGAACAATCGCGCTGATCTTGCCGCCCTTAGCCACGGAAGGACAAGTGAAGATGGACAGGTAAGCGTTGCGTGTGAAGTCGCCAGATCCACCGATACCGTTCATCATTTTGGTACCCATCACGTGCGTAGAGTTGACGTTGCCGAAAATATCTGCCTCAAGCGCCGTATTGATGGTGATCAGACCCAGACGACGGGCGACTTCGGGGCTGTTTGAAATTTCCTGAGGACGCAGGACTATTTTGTATTTGAAGAACTCCCAATCCT
>Ga0209125_1001041_pt1 | contig 29409 bp, 22 predicted proteins | sample BarGraIncub1131A_FD_184503 | JGI IMG/M metagenome (GOLD analysis project Ga0209125, IMG submission 184503) | Arctic peat soil microbial communities from Barrow, Alaska - Barrow Graham LP Incubations 11-31A (SPAdes) (version 2) | ecosystem: Environmental > Terrestrial > Soil > Wetlands > Peat... | reverse complement strand
GGTATTGCGAAAATCGTAGGTTCCTTCGGGCACCAGAATTGTCGCTGCACTTGCACTTTGCAAGGCTGTTTTGATCTGCGCGGGAGTTGTGGCAATCACCACACTGCCACTCGCACCACCGGTAGTCGCGGCGCCGAAGCCCTCGGCTTTGATGTTGAATGTATACCGTAAAACCACCTGGGTATTGGCGGTCGAATTGGACCAGATCCACTTGGCACCCGATGCAGCTGCAAAACCAGACAACGCCTTGCCGCTTGGGGTCGTGGTCGCACTGCCACTTGCCGTTGCAGCACTCCACGCGGCATCGCTAAAGGAATTCTGTTTCCAGGAATTGCTAGTGGGAGCCGCGCTGACTTTCCAAGAAGTTCCGCTCACATGCGTCCTTTCCAGCTCATCGATCTGCACCAAAACGCCAGGAGCACTGTTGCCATCGACACCCATCACGGATACGGCATTCACACCCGGCAAGAACGTCAGCGGCACAAATCGCACCCGCCCCGCCTGATTGTCCTGCGCAAGAAGCTCGCCATTAAGGTACAGCCGATAGCCGCCATCCGCCACAATCCAAATGCCAGGACCGTTGCCCGCATTGTACGTGGCACCAATCAGTTGGGAACCCACCACGTCACCGCCGCCCCAGGTCGCCGCAGTCGGAAGCGTTACCACTTCACTTGCGGTAATTTGCGCCAGCGCCATGGACGCGCACAATAGGGGCACTGCGAACTGGATTCTCTTCATAGCCATACTCCTCAACATTCCTAATATGCTTTGACCCTGACCTTGCGGGTCTACGATATATGGAATTTAGTCCGATAGTGAATATTTCGGCCATCGATCACTAATTCTTCGTTGTCCGTGGACAACGCATGCCACCCTCAATTGCGCTTATTTGGCCCTATTGGATTCAATTTTCATATACCAAGCTCAATAATGGAACGCAGAATTTTCGAATACCTGGACTATCGGGAGCTCTAGCACGACTATTACCAGCGCAACATTTCGCAAAAACAATCAAGGCCAATATCCACTAGGCTTCTGGTTCAGGTAGGTAAGGCGGACCCATTCGGAGGAACGGTCGCGGTCACTGATCTGCACTTCGTCAATATCGCCTAGGAAATTCTGGTCCGAGGTGCCATCGGGGAACAGACGCCGACCAATTTGCAGATTACTTTCTGTGTAGCGAGGGTTTGGCGCAAGACCAATCGCCACCGACGAATCCATTAAGGAATCATTGCGATAGAAATTCACATGTGTACCTGTTTGTACCACCGTCAACAACCACCATTGATTCACGTCAGCCAAGGTATCGAAAGAAGCCAGAAACCAGGAACGCATGGTCGGATCTTGCTCATCATTGTCTTCAAAGAGCCAACCGTTGGGATAGAGGTACTTCAGATAGTACTGGTATGTGCCTTTGCCCAGCACAAAACGGCTGGTCGTGGCTTTATTAAAATTGACCCAGACAGAAATTGTCATGCTATCGGTAAACGAAAAATTGAGTGGCCCGCTCGCGGACTGGGGAATCGACACGTAGCTCGAGGTTCCATTGAAGTGGAGCCCTTGCCCAACTACGCCCATGGCCCCAGTGACCGCAAATGGTTCACCATCAAAACCGAGCGACCCTGCGTCCAGAACTTGGCTTGTGCCCTCGTCAAAATGCCAGGAAGCGATGTAGCCGTCAGTGGCAGCAAAAGGCAAAGGTGCGAGTGACGATGCGGGTGGATTCTTCTGCTCATCCCAGACCACAATAAGCCCTTGCGCGGCGTCCTGTGCATACAACGTATCTAAACGAATCCAGATCTGAGCATTCTTTTTCAGCGCATCCCAGGCCGCAATGCGGAAAGGAACCTGCTTGGTACTGTCGCCATTGAAAATGCGCAGTCGCCCCGCCCCGGGAGAGAGCACGGTAAAGTCCAGAGCATTCGAATCGAGCTTCAGTGCCAAGGGAAATCCCACCAGAGTTTCCCGTAGATCTGCACCCAGAGGAGTCGTATTCAAGGAAATGCGTTTGGAAAAGTGGATCGGAATTGTACTGACACTCAGGGTATCGCCAGTGACGACCGTGCGGTTGGAATCGAGCACCACGCGCTCCCCTTGAGCACTCATGAACACCAGCAGGTTCAGCTTGTCCGCAGGCAAAGAATCCACAAATACCGAGCCGAATTTGACCACGACCGGCCGTGCAATACTGGTACCCGGAACCACGACAGTGCCCGTCGCTCCATCCGCATACCCCGTAATCCCAACGCGTACAGTGCCCGTAGGCTGCAGGTCATTTTGCAAGGACAGGGTCTTTCCATCCTGAATATGCAGATTCTGCACCAATAGCCGCATTCCGCTGGCCTCGTGAAAGGCCTCCAGTGCACAGACACCGGAGGGCAAGGAGTCAAACCGGAATGCACCTAAACTATCCGAAATTGTTTTACGGTTGGGACTCAGGCTATCATGAGCTAGGGCATCAAAATCAACGGGCACACACTGAATACGCGTTCCAGCCGCAGGACTCCCATCAGCAAGACCAAGCGTCCCGGCAAGCTCCGGATTACCCGATTCCGCACTATTGCCCCCAGCCACCTTATGGTCGGAGCAACTGAGCAAAAATACCGCCAGGACGAGCGCTATGGGAAATATGCAGGTACAACCTTTCATCTTGTAAATGTATCTCCTAGAAGGCCCGTCCAGAAGCCTTCGTTCCCTTAATTTCATAGTTCTAGGCGCTGCGATACCCAAATGCCGTTGTCCGTGGACAACGACTGACGGTAAGCATCCCACAACATCGAGTATCATGGAGCAGTCACTAAACGTGGGCTGCGGAAACGATAATCGGCCTAAGACCGCGAATAGGCGATGCGAAGACTGCGTGGCTGTTCTCCATCTTTATGGAAAGCATAGCGTACTTTATTGACCGAATAGAAGAGTAGAAGCGCAACGGAAACGGGAACTCCGAGCATAAAAGCACCAATAGATCGCAGCGGCCACTCGCGCAATGCTAGCGGAAAAAACTGCAACCATTTGCGCTGAAATCCCCTACCATAGAAAAACAGAATCGATGCCAAGGCTAGTGGTAATAATTCGAGGCATAAGGCCCGATAATTTTGGCTCTGCCGGGCGAGGAAAGGATCTGCGCTGTCGCGGTATTTGTGAAAACCGTTAAAATAATTGACTGCAAATTTGAATACCCAAGGACCACCATCCTGCAAAATATGATTTCCGGTGCTGGTCACAAGGGATTTCACTTGCTCCGCCGTGAATCCTTTATATGCCACTGAAGAATATCCGAATACTTGATGATCAAAATCATAGTTTACATCCACCCGCCCTTCCATTTTGAGATTGTCCCAAAGCGTTGTGCCCGGAAACGCCATCAATGGAATAATCTGGGTAAGTGATGGATTTAGAGCAACATAAGCAGCCAATTCCGAGTGGATATTCTGCATATTCTGGGATTCCCAGCCTACAATGGTAGAGGCGATGGTATTGATTCCTGCACTATGCAATTCTTGAAATAAGTCAGGAACACTGCGATGTCCGCGTTTGGGTAATTTTTCCTCGATAAGAATCTTATCGACGAGGGATTCCACCCCAATGAATATGGTCCCTATACGCCCTTTTACCAACTCCTCTACAGTATATTGCTCTAAAGCCCGCACAGAGGCGAATACAAAAAAGGTGAACTTCCGTTCGGTGAGTACTTCATCTTGGGAAACAAGCGCAAGGTGTTCTAAAAATTCTTTGCGATTCTCTAAAAAATCTTCATCGTAGAGGATTCCGGACTTCAGGCGAGGATTGGCCACCACCTGTTCATGCAGCATGTGATGCAATTGGCCGGGACTCAGCACCCGGATTTTTTTGCATCCATATTGATGCGATGTCGCACAGAAGCTGCAGCGGTTGTTACACCCCAAAGAATAGAGGAAAGAAATATTCTGATGAATTGGGGTATTCGAAAAGCGAAATGCCAAAATGGAGGGAATGAATTTTTGCACGATCCCCTGCGGAGGAATTACACCCCATTTATCTAGAAGTAGTTGCCGCATAAAGGCAACTCCGTCCCCAAAACAGACATGCTTAGCCAACCGCCGTATCGCTTCGGACTTGATGCTCGAATCTTTAAGCATGGTTGTGCCGTAGCCACCAATTACAGTTTCAATATGTGGATAGTTATCTTCCATAAATTGCAACATGCGAATCAATTTGAGGACTGATTTTATGGTAAAGGAAATGGCCACAATTTGATACTGTCCCGTTTGCAGTTCGTGCTCAAATTCATCCCAGCTCGGGTTTTCGAGCACCACGGAATCAGCGTTAATATTCTGTGCAATGTAATGCAGAGCATGCCAGTGATGCACCTGTTTCATGGTGAACATTTTTTGTCCGATCGTATTCTTCTGGTAAAAGAAGTCCGTATCGTCATCAACAGGGTCACTTTTGATATAGGGAGTATAGGGGGAAGTCAGCAAGATCTTGGAAAGTAGTGGCATGTTATGTAGTATAAGTAATTATGACGAGATGGACACGCAGCCTGATCATTTTGATCTTGGGAATTCAAGCCTGGGCTGGTACCGACGCGGACACGGCTTGGCAACAACTAGCAGAAGACAATGGCATAAGAATATTTTACCGTGAAGACGTCACACCAGGAAAACACTGGGTTCGTGCCGTTGTGACTGACAGCGTTAGTATGGATGTGGTAGGTCAAGTCTTGCTAGATGTGAACAGCTACCCAAAATGGATGGCTCAACTGCGGGATTCGCACATAGTTTCCGCAAATTCAGCCGACGATTACATTCTATACAATTATTATGATCTGCCTTGGCCCATGTGGGACCGCGATATTTACGTGCATGTGGTCATTAAGCGAGATTCCGTACACCAAATCGTGACTGCAAGCATCGACAAATACGAATCCCCTCAATATCCCTTACTCCCCAAAGTGATCCGTGTTCCAAGCATGACGGGCTATTTGAAGATACAGGCCCTCGCACCCAAAGTGACTCGTGGTGAGTTTACCGAGCGGCTTGATTTAGGGGGAAGTGTTCCAGAATGGGCTAAAACCTATCTCAGCAAACAAACACCTGCGTACATCTTGAAAAAAGTTCGGGCTGCATGCCAAGATTCGTTTTACATCAAGGCATCGCGCTGTGCATCCAGCTCAAAGGGATGCCCATAGCGGATAATCTCTTCCAAGCTACAGCTCGGCACCAAACGCCCTTGGTACAATATGGCATCGGGGCAACCATCGCACAGATCCCGCCGTCCCTGCACAAAATGAGGCGGCACGACCACGGTAAACGCTTGTACCGTTGCCCTGCGAAAAAACAATACAGGTCGTCGCAGCCCGGCACGTAACCATGCCATCACAAGCCGTCGAAAACCCTTATTCACTAGAGCCAAAAACAAAGTCACAGGCAAGGACATCCGCTGCTTACGCTTGTCCTGAATCCCAAGATAGCGCCCGGAAAACCAATGACTAAGCGACTGCAGCAGTTCAACAAAACGAGCATCTACCCAACCCAGGGAAACCCCACCCACTACTAGGCGCATCCCTTGCAACCATTTTGCCTGCTGGGCTTCCGCTTCGCTACCCAGATAAGCAGCAAACTGCAGATCGGGAATTTTGTCCTCGATCACACCGAGTAGATCATCCAGAAATACCATATCACTGTCCGTAGGAACTTGCTGAGGATTCAATACGATGGAGCGCTTCAATATCCAAATGCATTGCCCCACGGCATCAGCATTATCAAGGCTCCACGAGGCGATATCATGAACTTGCCCTATATTGGTCTTGTCCAAGCAAGCGGTCAGGGTCAAAAATACTCCCGCATCGCTAGCAAGACGAGCCATGCGCTCCCGCACGGAATGGATATGGGCTTCAGAACTTGCCCCGTGTTCACCCTGCAATGAATCGACCCGGACGACCATACCAGTCAAACCAGCATCCCGCAAAGACAGTAAACGCGCGGGACTGAGCAACAGGCCATTGGTGAAAAGAACCGGATGCATTCGGCGGGCACGCACATCGCGCACGATGGCTTCCAAATCCGGATGAGTCAGTGCCTCGCCACCCGAAATCGAAATCATGGAAGGATTGCGCAATCGTTCAATGGCATCTAGCTCAGTTTGGATTTCCCGGAAACTTTTATGCACCCCTTGGTGCCCTTCTAGATCGCAACCGCGATAGCAACCAGGGCAGCGCAAATTGCACTGCGTAGTAATTTCAATCCAGCCGTTGAAATTGTCATTTTTTGAAAAGGGTAGGCGATAGAGAGAGCGATAATCGAGCATGTGGTAGAAATGTACATTTCCCTATGTGAACACAGCCTTCGAAATCAAAGAGGTCAAGACCTCACCGGATAAAGCGCTTTACCTCTCTTTTCTCTACAGCATCTACGCTAAGAATCCAAACTTCAAAGACGTGCAGGTGCATATTGCCCGTTCTTTTTTGCGCGGGGGTGACTGCTTTATCCGCACATGCCACATTCGTCCCATTCTTATGCAGCATCAAGGCCAGACGGTCGCCGAGTGCATGTACGTTTCCCATCCTGGATTCCCCGCGCTACAGGTCTCCTTTCTAGAATGCCGCGAAGAGCACACTTGGGCGATCGATCAAATCCTGGCCGAAGCCCGCCACGAAGCCTTACGCCGAGGTCTATCGCGCATCGTTGTGGGGCTCAATGGCCATGTCAGCTATGGAGTCGGATTCCTCGCCAACCAGCACGACCTCCCCATCTCTTTTGACAGCCTCTACAGCGCCCCTTGGTTAGTACAGCATCTCGACCAAATACCGTTTCTGACAGCACATGGATTGAGCACATGGAGTATCCCTATGGATTGTGTCCCTGCCCATGCTCCCGTGCTCAATCGACATTTGCAGGGCTATGAAATCCGTCCCATGAACATGCGTAATTTCCGTGCGGAAATGCTTCGTTTCGGAGAGCTGGCCAACCGTTGTCTTGCAGAAACTCTATGGTATTTTCCTAAGGCCCCGCAGGCGATGTACGAGATTCTCAAGGAGATCCGCTGGTTCTTGCGCCCAGAGCATTTACTGTTTGCCATGAAAAACAATCGCGAAGTCGGGTTTCATTTTTGGCACCCGGATTTCAATGAGGTTTTGCCTGGAGGAACAAGGACAAGCCTGGTGGGGATCGCGCTGCGCTGCCTGCTGCGCAGAAGCCACATCCGCACATTTAAGCTCAATGCCATCGGTTTGCTGCCCGAGGTGCGCAACACCACCTTGCTCGCAGGACTGTTGAATGAGACCTATCGCTACACGGGCAAGCGCTTTAATTCTGGTGAAACCAACTTTGTCTGGGATTCCAATTCACAATCCCGTCTCCTCAATTTCAACAAAATGGGCCGCCGTGAACGGATCTACCGAGCCTTCGAGTTTTCCCTATGATTACCCTTGAGCGCGCAGGCGATTTACCCAGTTCCTGGGATGACCTCGCTGGCAATAATTACGCATTGCGTCGCGATTTTTTGCAACTGCTCGAAGTCAGCCAACCCTGCGAACAGCGTTACCACCTGTTCCATACCCCCACAGAACGCCTCGACTCCATTATACTGACTTTCCGTATCCGCATGAACCTCATGCAGTACACGCCTTTCACGTGGCATGAACGGGTCACCATGGTGCATATCCCTCTTTCTGTTACCCGCCCAGCACTCGTAATTGGAGTAGAGACAGAAAACGAGGTCGCGTCCTTCCTCAAAACGATCCCGGGTTATAGCATCATCCTGAACTGGCGCGGCTCTCCCCAATTTGCCCATTATTGCTGTGGTACGATGAGCCCTCAACTCGCGCTCGATCTGCGCTGGAAAAGTTTTGCGCAATACCTTGACAGCATGCGCAGTAACTACCGGTATCGCTATAGTAAAGCGCAAAAAAAAGGCCTTGGGCTGAACTATCGTTTCCTCGCGGATAATGCTGAATTTTCTCCTGCCATGTACGCACAATACATGCATGTGAATCAAAAATCGCGCATCCGCATTGAAACACTCACCCTCGAATACTTTCGCCAACCGACCGGCCGCTTATTGCTCTGTGAATTGGAAGGGCAACCCATGGGCTTTATGCAATTGATTGAGAATGGATCCGAACTGATTTGGGCTTTTGTTGGATACGACCCCCGCCATAACCAGACTTTCGATATCTACCTCAATATGCTTCTATTTCTAGTGCGCTATGCCATTGAAAACGGCTTCACTGTTCTGGAAATGGGGCAGACGGCAGAAGATGCAAAGCTAAAATTGGGGGCATGTTACACGCCACTGCGCATTCTCGTAGGCCATTCCAATCCTATCCTAAATTTATTGATGCGCCTAAGCATGCCCTTTCTTGGCTACAAAGCTCCGCCCGAAAATTTCCGCGTATTTCACGGAGCAACCGCATGATTCTTTTAGTGCGCCCTCGACCACATCCGCTTTCTGTGGGTCTTCAGAGTTTCATGATCTGCGAACCACTTGAACTCGAATACCTAAGTGCCGCGCTGGAACAAGAGGGCCATGAGTGCGTGATTGTCGATATGATTCTTGAACACCGGTCATTTATCGATATTCTACATCAATATAGACCCAGCGCGGTCGCATTCTCGGCATACATTACCCATGTGGGCGTAGTCAAAGAATACGCACAGCAAGTCAAAGACTGGAATTCCCAGGTAATGATTTTTGTGGGAGGAATTCATGCCGAGGTTGTGCCAACCGATTTTGAAAATCCTAACATTGATTGTATCGTTCACGCGCACGGACTTCGCAGTCTGGTGGAGGCTCTGCACGTTCCTGGAATGACGGCGGATTATTTACGCCAAAATATTGCTGGAATTTGGAATGGGCAGCAAAAAGAATACCCACGAAACCCCGTTCTGCCTGGAGTTTTTCCCGATCGCAGCAAAACCAAGATCTATCGTCAGCACTACGATTATATTTTCCATTCCCGCTGCGCTCTGCTCAAAACATCGCTGGGTTGCGCCTTTGCCTGTGACTTTTGTTTTTGCACCGAAATCGCCCGTCATCGCCTAGTGGAAAGGGACTTGGCAGAGGTAATTGCGGAGATTCAAACCATTGAAGAAAGCAACATATTCATTGTTGATGACAATTTTCTGTTTCGTCGCGAACGAGTCCTTGAATTCTGTGAACGCTTGGATCAAGCAGGGATTCATAAAAAATTCCTGGTCTTTGGTCGCGCCGATTTTGTGGCCGCCAATGAAGATGTAATCGAACGCTTCAGGCATTCCGGTCTGCAAGCTGTATTTATGGGTCTGGAATCATTTCGGGACGAAGAGCTGCACGACATGAAAAAACGCATCGATGTCCAGACTAACGTCGATGCCGTACGGATCCTCAACCGCTTGCAAATTGAATGCCACTGTGGCATCATCGTCTCCCCTCATTGGAAGACCCAGGACTTTGATCATTTGGCGCGATGGCTGATTTCATTAGGCCGCCCCTTCGTGAATATTCAACCCTTGACACCCATGCCTGGAACTCCCGCCTTTACCCGTCTGCAAAATACAATCGACACTCCACGTCAACAATATGAGCTTTGGGATATGACCCATCTGGTCATCGCGCCCACGCAAATGTCGCGCCGACGCTTCAACTGGAATATTATGAAAACTTATTTTCGTACCACTGCAAGCCTCTCCAATCATCTGCACATTTGGAAACGCTACGGAACCCGCGTGTATTTTCGCACCAGCAAAGGCAGCCTGCACCTCACTTGGCAATATTTCAAGATGCTTTGGCGAGAAAAATAGAACACCATGAAAAAGAAAATCTTATTCATTCAGCCCACCATCTATGATGATCGCGGTATACTCGTCAAAAAGTCCCGTCTCTATTTCGTTGGCCTCGCCTTTCCGCTTCTCGCCGCCATGACTCCACCCGATTGGGAGGTCGAGATCTGTCTAGAAAGCATCGAGGAGATCCCTTGGGATACTGATGCGAGCGTGATCGGGGTAGGAGGCATGGGCCATGCCGCGAATCGGGGCAAAGACATTGCCCGACGCTTCAAAGCACTCGGCAAAACCGTCCTGATGGGAGGCCCCATGGTTAGCCTCGCACCGGATTTAGTGCAGACGTTTTGCGATGCCGTGGTAATGGGCGATGCCGAGGATGTGTGGAGCGAGGTCTTGCATGACTTAGAGAACGACACCCTCAAACTACGCTACCGAAAAGAGCTCACGAAATTATCGACTCCAGTCCCACGTTATGAATTGATTACCTCAAAGCGCATCGGCGACTTTTTACCTGTGCAGGCCGGGCGGGGCTGCCCCAATAGCTGTAGTTTCTGTTCCATATATTGCCTCTATCGCACCCGCTATTTTCGCCGCCCCATCCCTGAGGTGCTTCGCGATATTCAGCGCGTCAAGGATCTAGGTTTTCGGAAGTTTCTGCTTCTGGACGACAACATTGTATCGGACCGTGACTACATGTTGGAGCTTTGCCATGCCATACAACCACTGCGCATGCAATGGCTTTCGCAGTGCGAAATCACCGTTGCAAAAGACTCCGAGCTGCTCGCTGCACTCGCGCAAAGTGGCTGCAATATGCTCAGTTTCGGTTTGGAAAGCATTCAGCCAGCAAGTCTCGCCTGCATCAACAAAAAGTGGTGTAAACCCGAGGAATATCGGGAGCTTGTCGATCGCGTTACTGATGCAGGCATTGAGGTTGCTTCGGAAATGATCGTCGGAATCGATACTGATACCAAAGAGTCCCTGCGCGCGACCATAGCCTGGGTGGCCTCGACAAGAATTGTCGCACCAAAATTTTACATCATGACTCCGATCCCTGGAACCGATTTATTCAACAAGATGCAAAGCGAAGGACGCATTCTCGAAACCGACGTATTTACGTTTACCGCATCCAAGGCAGTAATTAGTCATCCCCATTTGAGCACAAGTGAACTCGATGCGATATTTTGGGAAATATACGATGGCCTCTACACCTTGCCTTGCATACTTCGTCGCACCATTTTTCAAAAGAATTTTTTCCGCAAACCCAAGCAATTTCTATTCCTGCTCGGTGTGAACTTATTTTACCGCTACCAGATCAAACGACGCATTGCACCCATCGTGTTATAGGCCTCAATCCCGTTGGCAACGCGCAAGATGCGGAATCATTCCTTGGAAAATGGATGACTACGGAAGATACAGACCCATGTTTTTGCTCTTGTCGATGATCGTCAGCGAGTATTCCCAGAGTTCCAGGGAGGCCGTGGCGATGTACTTTTTCTTGTCGATGATTTGCTGGACTTTGAGGCCATGTTTCGTGATTCCAAGCCCTTTGGAAGCGTAGTGGTTCACCAGTGGCTGCATGCCATCGAGTGCCGCAGCGTAACGCGCATCAGGAGTGTCTCTGCGCTCAAACTCACTCCATAGTTCCCTGAATTCGTCCCCCTGCGCCGCCGGCAGTAATCCAAAAATCCTCTCCGCAGACTTCATTTCCTTCCCCGCTTTAGTTTTATTAGCTTCCTGATCGTACAGGAAAGTATCGCCCACATCGATCTCGACAATATCATGGATCAGGAGCATTTTGACGACTCGCAACAGATCAATACCAGCATGGTCGCTATGAGGCAAAAGCAGGATGGCCATAAGCGCGATATGCCAGGAATGTTCTGCGCTATTTTCCGCGCGGGAGCCGTCAACCACCACGTTCTGTCGATAAATCAACTTGAGCTTCTCGATTTCGACCAGGAACTGCATCCGCTGGTGCAGATCACTATTCTGAGGGACAGGAAATTCGGGGAATTGAATCGCAGTAAGGTTATTCATCCACGAACAATAGAAATTTTGGTTTCTTCGGGAATTACATGGAGATTTCAACCCGTGTTCAAATGCTGTAAAATTGTCCAATTCCCTTTGAAACGGAGGATCTTGAATTCTAACGTTGGCATTGATTTGGGCACATGGCATCCACGCGTCAACCTATCGAGGCCGCATGTATTGGATCAGCAAAACATTCCATCGGATTCGACGCGGCAAGAACCGCCTTTTCCTGTTACTGGGAGCTATGGGCCCCGGCTTGATCACCATGATCGCCGACAATGATGCTGGTGGTATTTCTACCTACTCTGTGACCGGATCGCATTACGGCTTCAATCTGCTTTGGCTCTTTTTTATTCTCGTTCCCATGGCTTTCTTTGTGCAGGAAATGACGGTCCGTCTTGGGGCTGTCACCAAACGCGGGCATGCGGAAGCGATCTTCGATGGGTTTGGAAAGTTTTGGGGATGGTTTTCCATTTTCGATTTGGCTGTGATCAATTGGCTGACGCTCGTGACCGAATACATTGGCATGATGGCCGCCATGAGCATGTTCGGAGTCCCGCCCTGGATCACGTTCCTGGTGGTCACGGCCATACTTATGGGCATCGTGGTCAGCGGTCGCTACTGGACCTTTGAAAAGATCACCATGGTCTTTTGCCTTTTCAATCTGGTGTACATACCTGCGGCGCTCTGGGCCATTGACCTGCCTACTTCGCCGGGCTGGGGCAAAGTATTTCAGGGTTTTTATCACCCCGATTTTCCCGGTGGCTTGACCGGCGGCCTAGTCTTCATCATCATGGCCAATATCGGCACGACCATCACCCCATGGCAGATTTTTTTCCAGCAAAGCGCCGTGGTCGACAAAGGCACCACCGTCAAAGACATTCCCTTTGGACGAATAGACACCTTCGTGGGCTCATTGTTGACAGGCATTATCGCTTGCTTTATCATCATTGCCACCGGTGCGGCACTGCATTTCCATACGCCCCCCATTTTGATTGAAGACGCCCGCCAAACGGCAGAAGCCTTGACCCCGCTCTTGCCCCATGGTCAGGGTGACTGGGCGCGTCGCCTTTTTGCCATTGGTCTTTTCGATGCTGGATTTTTGGGTGCGCTTTGCATTTCCCTTTCGTCGTCCTGGGCAGTGGGCGAAATTTTCGGTTGGGCGCATTCCTTGAACCGCACCGTCCGTGAAGCCCCTTGGTTCTATGTGATCTACCTGGCCACGCTCCTTTCCGCAGGGGCTGTGGTACTCATTCCTGGCGCTCCGTTGGTGGCCATCACCATGTTCGTGCAAGTGATCGCGGTAACCCTTTTGCCTGCGGCACTCATTTTCTTGATTCTGCTTCTGAATGACAAGGATTTGATGGGTGAGTACGCCAATACGCGCGGACAAAATATCGCCAACTGGTCTATTGCCATTTTTGTGATTTTCATGTCTACAATGTTTGGTATTTCGGTTCTCTTCCCCAACCTGTTCCGGTGATTATGAACAACACGACAGCACCTTTGGATACCGGCAACCCGAACGCGGGCCATCAGCTCATGTTCTATACGGATTTGCATAAACGTCGCGTGGTAGCTGGCGCATTTTCCAAGAAAGTGGGCAAGCTCATTGAACTTGTGTGTAAGCTCGGCGACTCCTACCCAGAAGCGGTGGGAATTATCGTGGCTTCGGGCGGCGGTTACCCGAACCAATTTGTGCCCTGGAGCCAAGTAGTCAAAGTCGATGAGGATGCGATATTTATTCAGCCGCGCCCAGATGGTTCCCGTTATCCCGTTTTTGATGATCAGCCCGGTTGGCTTTTGGTGAATGATCATCTGATGGGGCGTACCATTCTTGACTTGGATGGTCGCCAAGTAGAAGTCGTCAATGATGTGCACCTTCTCATCGCCAACAACCGCATGTTGATTGTGCATGTCGATATTTCCTTCAATGGATGGCTCCGGCGCTGGGGAATCGTCAGACTGAACCTCTGGAAAGACGACCTTATTTCTTGGCGCTACGTGCAGCCGCTTTCCACCGAAAATGTTGGATCAAAAAGCGATACTGTGACACTTTCTGTCACGCATAAAGATGTGAAAGGCCTTCCGGTAGAAGACTTGGCGGACGCCCTCGAAGTTTTGTCGGGAGACGAGCAAGAGGCTGTTTTTGCAGCTCTCAACGCCGAGACTGCCGCCGAAGTTCTTTCCGACACAGAGCCTCGCGTACAGCGCCAGTTGATCGAGGATTTGCATCAAGAGCGCGCAGGCGCGATTCTTGAGGAAATGACTGTCCCACAAGTTGTGGATTTGCTGGCAGCCTTGCCCCATGATCTCGCCGAAAAAATGCTTACCGCCATGCCCGAAGAAAAGGCTAAACGCGTGCATAGCCTCTTGCATGAATATGAGTCTCCGGTCGGCTCGCTGATCACCAATGCCTGCGTGGCCTTACCTGCACAAACGTCCGCGCAGTCCGTGCTCGCCATGCTTTGCAGTGAGCAGAATCTTTATGACGCGACGGACATTTCCTATGTGTACGTGGTGGACACGCAGAAACGCATTTTGGGCGTTGTGGATATTCGCGACCTAGTGCTTGCCCCCTGTTTGGCGACCCTCGAAAGCCTGGCATCTTCACCGGTTGTTTCGGTACTGGCGAGCGATGAACGCAAAGACATTATCGAACTCTTTCTCAAATATCATTTCCACATGATCCCCGTCTGCGATGAAAGCGACCATCTTCTGGGCGTAGTACATTACAACGACGTCATGAAGGGTCAAACCGCACGCCCCCGTCTGTGAGAATTTATGGCACGTATTAAAACAACTCCCATGGTTCGTTTCGCACTGATAGGACTGCGCGTGTATTTGATTTTGTTGCTATTGCTGATCGGATTCAAGTTTGCACAGATATTGCATGACTTAGGCGGATCAGTACACAAGACTCCGGCACCCGTAACAATGCCACCCACCAAACCATTTCAACCTTAATCCCATGCCCAGACTACAACGCATCATTACTCTGGAACACCGCCACGGACTACATGCCCGCCCTTCCATGGCCATTGTGGAGACGGTTAATAATTTTTCCAGTACCGTACTCATGCGCCATCAGGGTCATGAAGTCAATGCCGCAAGCATTCTTGAATTATTGCATCTTCAGGTCACCAATGGCGCGACCCTCGAATTCGAAGCGGATGGAGACGACGCCGAACAAGTTCTCAATGCATTGCAGAACCTATTCGCGCGGCGCTTCAACCTCGAACTCTAAATTTTAACGCAACAGAGCATCTGCCAGGGCATTGTAGTCACCCCCGAAATGGTGGCCGCCTTCAAATGCAATCACGCTCGCCAGGGACTTATCCAATTGTGGACACAAGCTCCCTTTTTCTTCTTTACCGTAAAGACACATGATTTTCTTGCCTTTGAGCTTCTGCAGTTCAGGAAGCACAAGTTTGCCGTCTTCTTTTCCAGGAACCCAGTCGGTAATGTTAAACTCCAAATCGTAAGTGGTCTCAATACCCATTAGCCCAATAGACTGCACCTTGGCGAGAATGTCTTTAGGCAGACGCGCAGCCATGGCTGGCAAAATATCCGCTCCAAGACTGTAGCCCAAAAGAATGACATTGTCCTTTTTCCACTCGGTCAGGTAGTAGGAAATTACGTTTGCCAAGTCCTGCCCTGCTACAGCTTCTTCCTTGCGTTCCCATAGGTATTTCAGGGAATTCCAGCCGATGACGGAAATGCCTTTCGCTGCGAAACTTTGCGCTAAATCCCGATCAATTCCGGCCCAACCACCATCGCCAGTAAGAAGAATTGCGAAGGTCTTGCTGGGGACTCCTTGCGCCGGCACTTCTTCCAGTGGCAAGGAAGGCAACTTAAGACTTGCGCCGGGTCCGCGTGGTGCCACCGGAGCCAGGGGCGAGACTTTTTCGAAGGCTTTGATGAACTCGGGCATCCAGTTGGCAGGAACCGAAAAGCCATGTCCCACCTTGGGAAGCGTAATGACCTCACCCATGGGTACTTTATTCACAAAGTCGATGGTAGGCTGTGGCAGACAGGTCTCGTCGCGCATTCCCTGCAAAGCAATCCAAGGCGATTTCAGGTTGGTCGCAGGCAATAAATTGGTTCCGACCAGTTTTCCACCACGCGCCTCAGATACCAGCCCATCGCCTTTGCACAAAGGCTTTGCAACGTCAAGGTCAGGGCAAAATCCTAGGCTGATTGCACCGGTAAAAGTTCCTTGCGGACTCTGCGCCAAAACACCGTAGACCAAAGTTGCGCCAGAAGAGTAACCAATCAAAGACGGCACAATGTACTGTTTGAGTCCGAGTTTCTTTTGGGCAAAATGACTGAGCCCCTCGAAGTCAGCCGCCGCATAGGCACAGCTTCCATGGGCATTCACCATATTCTTGAAATAGCTGCGGATGTCAATTCCGATAATCCAGGAATCATTCTTGGCCAGTTCGTTCGCCATGTCGATCACACCTAGGTTCCAACCCCCGTCGCCAGAAACAAACAGCGCCACATGCTTGGGATTGGGGTTCCCTTTGTAGACATAAACAGTCTTGAATGCACCGTAACTCATGGTGTCGGGAGCAGACGCAAATACGCCCGAACACAGCACCGCGACCGAAAGCAAAATCATGTGAATTTTCATTTAGTAATTATCCCTTTTACGCCACCGGAAATCAAGGTGGTCAAATTAGTAAGTACCCAGGGCAGCGACATGCCGCCAGGATATGCGAGATACCGGGGCTCCCACACGGGGTGGAATTTTTCCTTGTACGCACGCAAGCCCTGGAAATTATAGAAGTGCTCCCCATGCCGGTACAAAAAGGACCCGGCTTTGGACCATAGCGGCGCAAGGGGTCTATTTTCAATCCCCGAGAGCGGAGCCATTCCCAGATTGAAGTTTTCGAACCCTTCGCCTTTGGCATGCAACAAGATGCAGGCGAACAGATAATCCATGATCCCCTTGGGAGCATCGGTAGCGTAGCGCATCAAGTCAATGGAAATCTCTTCTTTGAGTTCACCCACCCAGAGGTTGGCAAAAGCCACAATGCGACCGTCCTTGTAGGCGACGGCGATGGGGCACTTTTGTAGGTAGCCCGGATCAAAATAGCCTAAGGAGAATCCCTTTTCTTTGGCACTTTTGGCCTGGACCCAGGAGTCGGAAACACGCTTGAGTTCTGATATATGATTGACGACATCATCAATAGATATAATCGCGAAAGTGACGTCTTCTTTCTGTGCATGCTTATAATTTCCGCGCATCCCCTTGAACGCACTACCTTCCAACGAGAATGCAGCCAAAGGAATCAGCGCTTCTTCGCCTAGTTTCAGGAAAGACAAGCCAATATCGATATATTGGGACAGATGGTCTGGACTTACTTGGTAAAAAACGGGATTGGCTGCGTAGCGATCGCAGTGCGCTTTAAACTGCCAAATCAATTCGGGAACCTCGCTTGCAGGCCCTACCGGGTCGCCCATAGCGACCAAGCTGCGCCCGTGGCCGCGAAACATGACGAAGGCATTTTTCTTTTCGTTGAAGAGCAGGGATTTGTCGCCTAAGAGAGCCAGATGCGCAAAGGTTTTGGGATAACTGCGTACAATCGATTCCGCCAAAAGCTGATCCTCTGGAGAGGTGGGTAAATCCGCCACGCTGGCTTTGGTCGGACCCAGCATACGCCATCCGATAAAGAAAATCGTTAAAACAGAAAGACCCACCGTGGCGCGTAAAAAGCGGGATGCATTCCCATGCAGGGTAAAGCTCCACCACAGTTCATGGCTATACTCGACATACTTGTACGAGAACATGCCTAGCCAAAATACGGCGCCGAGAATCAGTGCGATGGACGCAATCCACACCGGCGTAAAGGCGAGATCGCGAATTGAGGAATGCCGATGGAAATGAGCGCGCGCGGGCAACAAAAACAACAGCGTTCCCAAGAGCAGCAAGGCTTCTTCATAATCAAAGCCCTTGAGCAGGGAAAATAGTGCGCCTGCTCCGAGCAGCCAAATGGTAACGCTATAGGCCGCATCTAAACGAAACTGGAGACCGCGCGCCAGGAACAACAAGGCAAGCCCGGCGAGACTGGCAAAAAAATGCGAAGCTTCGAGGACAGTAAGCGGTAAAAAGTGATTAAGCCATTCGATACGATGTGGCAGCGCCCGGGTAGAACCCGAAAGCAAAAGTAAAACTCCCGACAAAAACACCACGGAGGCCGAAAGCATGGGCGCCAAAGGCTCCACGAATTGCCGCAGCCAATCGTAGGCTTTACCTAGGCCGAGCCTGCGCTGGTACAGTTCGAACCCAGCAAACAACAGGGACGCAAGCACCAGGGGCATAAAGTAATAGAGCACCCGATAGGCCAATAGCGCTGCAAATAATTCCGGCCGCGAAACCGTGTGCGGCAGAAAGAACAGCATAGTCGCTTCAAATACGCCCAGCCCACCCGGCACATGGCTCACCAGGCCCAAAATTTGCGAGAGAATGAAAATCGCCACGAAGCCCAGAAAACCGATCTGCGCATCGCTCGGCAACAGGATATACAATGCCGCCGCGGCCGCCATCCAGTCAACGCTCGACACCACAATTTGCCCTAAAAGCAACCCAGGGCGCGGAGCATGGAACACCCAGCGCTTGATGCTCAGAGGTTTTTTGATCACCAGGGCAAGCACGATATACCCCGCAAACGCCACAAGCATCAGATAACCGATCACGCGGGCATCGCCGGGCATCCAGGAAACAAGCGGAGGCAAGGTAAACGGATCCCAGACCAATGCAATACCGCCCAGTAGCAGAATTCCCGTCCAGAAGGTCAGAACACTGAAACCGGCGATCTTCGCCGTGTCCATGGTGCCAATGCCAAAAATGGAATAGAAGCGCAAGCGCACCAGACTTCCGGTGAGCGCGGAAAAGCCGAAATTATTGCTGAACACAAAGGACAGAAACGAGGTCAGCGCGGTTTTGGCAAAAGACAATTTACAGCCCGCATACCGAAGCCCGAGAGTGTCGTACCCAGTAAGCGCCGCATAACTCACCAGGACACTGAGCATGGACAAAAGCAGAATACTCCAAGGGTACGCCCGGACCACCACGGAAAGATGATGGTACTGGATTCCGCGGAGCTCATGACGGACAAAAATCAGGGCTCCGGCAAAGAGCAGAAGGGCAAAAAGGGGGCCCAGTTTGGCGAGTAAATTTCGATTCAACGGCATGTACATATAATAGAACAAATTTGCAGCGATTAGGCCTATTTCAGATTGGACGATAATGAAGGTATATTGGCAAAATGAAACTCTACCATCTGCCCCTGCTGTGTGCCCTGCCGCTGCTTTCCTGTGTTGGCCCAGGCTCAGATTCCTATGATATTTCTGCCAAAGATTTTGCGACTACCTGCGCAGCCTTTGCGCCTTATGTCTGCGAAGGCACTCCTGTTGCAGACTCCATTTTAGAGCCTACAGCGCTTTTCCAGGCCTTTCTTGCGCAACCGATCGACACAACAGCAGCACAGATTCTGATCCGCGACATCGAAGCGCAGCTCCCAATTCTCACCCGCCACGTCATGGAACTGTGCCCATTGCCTCAGAATATCCATGTCTGGCTAAACGACACCATTGCCCATAAATACCTAGTAGGGGTAGTGTCCCGCGATACTGTGATCACCTCTGCCACCGGCGACGTTGTTTTCCATGCATTCGGTTATAGTGCCCAAGGTTCAGAAGGACCTGGTTCAAAATTCATTTCACAGCAGTGCACTACTGCAGACGGAATCCAGGTCAAGGTCGTTGCCAGTGGAGAATCAAACGCATATCACACTTATACTATTGAGTTAGTTTCGGGACCATGGAAGCTTACCAGGTCGACACATACGGCACCAAATGACAAAGTCGGATTCACAGAACTCTATTATTCTGACCAACCTTACCGAAGTTCCGAGTGGATTACACGCGGTATGGCGTGTGCTGCGAGCACGTTTGGATTCTGCGCGGACAATACCCCAGACATCCCTTTGCAAAAAGTCATGGAAACGATTGTAGGCACTCAGATCAACCTTGGTGACACGAGCGCTGCGCTGGCGCTTCTGCAATCCCTTTACCCAGAACTCAATTCGCTCTGGAGCCTCTATGCCAAGCCAGGAATGGAACTTCCCTTCTATTTCTGCCCCATGCCGCAGACGTTTAAGCGTATCGGTTTAGCAAATAGCCTCGTACCCAACCTTGATACGGCACTGTCATTTCAGTATGAGCACCTCTACACATCTGATAGTGGCGACACGCTAGGAAGCTACTCGCACTGGTTCGATAAAGTAACGCAAACATCATTCGTACGAGCGCAGTGCCTCTTGGACTCTACACACCAGATCCAATACAATCACGAGATCATTCGCATAAATTCCTCTACAGACTGGTTTCTGATTGACTCCACGGGGATCGCCTATTACCAGAATGGCAATGCGACTCAAGGCCCACTTGTTACGCAATCATTCACTCAAAAATAGCACGCGAAAATGATGTATATTTTTGCTTAGAGGGAAAGCAATAATATGACCATTAGTCCAGAACAAATCGCGGCCGGACACGCCATCTACACCAAGCGCACACTGCAAGTCTATAACTTCGTGGTGCTCGGCATTTCTAACTACTTCATTTGGAAGTGCGCAACCAAACATATTGTGGCGCATTACAACCGGAACGTTTCCGCTAATCATTTGGATGTAGGCGTCGGCACCGGTTATTTTCTGAAGCACTGTAAGTTCCCATCCTTGACCCCGCGCATTGCGCTGGTGGATCTCAATCAGCACGCCCTTGATTTCGCTTCGGCGCAGATCGCTCAGCATTGCCCAAAAACTTTTGTGCGTAATGTTCTCGAACCGATTGAACTCGATGTTCCAAAGTTTGACTCGGTCGGCATCAACTTTTTGCTGCACTGCATTCCCGGATCCATGGAATCCAAGGCCGTGGCCTTTGAGCACCTAAAAGCGCATATGAATCCTGGCGCTACCTTTTTTGGCTCTACCATTTTGCACAGTGGTGTGCGGCGCAACTGGGCAGCCCGGCAGCTTATGGCCGCATACAACCGCAAAGGGGTGTTCTCAAACGAAAACGACCATCTGCCTAGTCTGAATCAAGCCCTGAGTGCGCACTTCCACTCGGTTCGTTTAGAAGTTATCGGCTGCGTCGCGCTGTTTTCGGGCCAGATTTAGATGCGTGCGACCAATGCTTCCAATTGGTCCGGAGCGATTCCCCAACCTTCATGGAAACCCATTTTGACATGCTCTTCGGCGTCTGCGGCATTCCAGTGCCGCACTTGCGCCGAGTAGCGGGTCTTGTTGCCCTCAGCTTCAAAAGTGATCGTCACTACCATGAAGGCTTTTTCCGAGGGTGTCCATGCGTCGGTGAACGCGTCGGTGAAAACAATCTTACGGTTACGGACAAACTCCAGATATATGCCATGGTTAGGGTATTTCGTACCATCGGGCCCCTTCATGACAATGAGGGTTGAACCCCCGACTCGCGCATCGGTCTCTGCCGAAACCACTTTAAAAGGTGGCGGGCAGAACCATTGTTGGATCAGTTCAGGTTCAGTCCAGGCGCGTCAGAAATAATTCGCGTTCAGCAGGAAATTGCCTTGATCCTCCATAGGTTTGTTGCTTCTCAAGTGTATCCAAAACGCACTGAGGAGTCGAGGGGTATCGAACACAATACAAAAAGACCGCAGGCGAGCACCCACGGTCATTCTTGTTACGAAGCCAATAAAAGCTTATTCGGCTACACAGGGAATGCTGGGAATTTCGACGTCAATGCGCACGTCTTCCTGATAATCCACACCCGTCACACCGAATCCAAACAAGCGCATAAATTCGTAGCGGTATCCATTAATGTCACCGATTTCTGGGAGCGTAGTGGTATTGACCCGGGTCCAACGCTCCTGCACGTCTGCCTGAACCGCTTCCTGAAGTTCCCAATCATCCATACGGATTCGACCAGCGGCATCGCAGACTACCGAAGAATTGGTGAACAAACGATCCTTATACATGCGATAAATCTGCTCGATGCAACCTTCATGCAGCCCGGCAGTTTTCATGCTCTTGTAGAGCAAGGTTATGTATAGAGGAATCACGGGAATGGCCGAGCTTGACTGTGTGACCAAAGCCTTGTTCACAGAAACGTAAGCGTTTCCACCAATGGCTTGCAATTGCTGGGAGAGCTGCTTGGCGGTATTTTCCAAATGATCTTTGGCACGGCCAATGGAACCTTGTCGATACATGGACTCCGTAATCTTGGGACCGATATAGGAGTACGCAATAGTGACAGCACCCGGTGCGAGCAACTTGCGTTCCAACAGCGCCGCTATCCACAGGCTCCAATCCTCGCCACCCATCACATTTACAGTATCCTCAACCTCTTGCTCGACTGCAGGCTCAATGGTGATATCGGAAATCTTTCCGGAATGCACATCAAGGGTAATCGACTGAAACTCTTTGCCAATGGGCTTAAGCACGGACTTGTACACCACCCCGGTCTTGGGATGCATGCGTCGTGGAGAAGCCACGCTATAGATAACCATGTCAATCTGGCCAAGATCCTTGGCGATCAGATCGAGAGTTTCGTTGCGCACCTCATCCGAAAAAGCGTCGCCGTTGATGCTCTTTGCGTATAAACCATTTGCGCCGGCAAATTCTTCAAAAGCAGCGGTATTGTACCATCCGGATGTCGCAGTGCGCCCGTTGTCGGATTTCTTTTCGAACATGACGCCGATCGTTGCGGCATCGGAACCAAAAGCACTGACAATTCTTGACGCGAGCCCAAAGCCAGTCGAGGCCCCGATTACCAGAACGCGCTTCTTACCAGTAGTCACTTTGCCCTTGGAGAGCACATAGTCAATTTGATCTTTCACATTGCCACGGCACCCTGCAGGGTGGGCTGTGAGGCAAATGAATCCACGAATTTTAGGCTCAATGACCATGACGATTCTCCGAAACAGATTGACTTTCTTGTGCTGAAGATAGATAACATACGCATTTCTATCGACAATGTGAGACGCTTTATTCATTAGCAATTGCTAAAACAGCCGACACAAATATAAGCAAGCACCCAAGGCCACGTCAATATGCGCCTTTCCTCAAGGTTTCCGCACGAATTTCACCCAATTTACTCAAATAGGCGACAATCGCTATAGGGCATATCGCATGAATTGTGTGTCAAGCTCTTTAGCGAGTTCCGCAGCTCTTTCGAAAGTATCTTTATTCCGTGAAATACAATTCGTTCTGCTTTACCCGTCCGCGATTGCTACTAAGCGCCTTTGCCCTAGCCTCGGCCTTGGGTCTCGGCTCTTGCAGCGATTCCGCCACTAGCCCCAACGAAGAACGCACGACGGTGACCCCCTACCTGGTAGGTCCGGCCCATGGCTACAGCGCCGACCGGCCTTGCTTCATGACCGAAAAAGGGGGCGTACATGGACAGCCGTGGGGTGCCGCAGGTTTCTCCTGGCCGCAAATGCTCTTCTGGGAGGGCAACCAGGAGATCGCCTCCAAATATTTGGAAATGACTTCCGCCGCCGACGGTATGGATGCCGATGGTCGCGCTCCTTTGCTCGGCACCGTGGCCTGGGGCTTTGACATGATTGCCGCAACAGGCGGTGACCAGGCGACAGGCATTGAAGACCGCAGCACCTGGGATGGCTACAGGCAATATGCAGAATGGATCGGTGCGCGCAAAGCGGATTATCTGGCCATGAACTCCAAAGGCGAAGTCGCCTATCCAGGCCAAGGCTACATCTCCTTTATGATGCCCATGAAATCAGAGGATATCGAACCCGGCATGGATTCCAATGCCACCTTCGGTACCTGGGCTGGAGAGCGGCTCGGAAAACTTGCGTATAAAGTACACTGCCGTGGGGTGAGTGCCGCCGACTTCTTTGTGGGCATCGCACTGGGAACGGATTTCCATCCCCGCGTTCTGGATGCTTTTGCCCGCTGGGCAGGAAAGCACGGCCAAAGCGTAACACTCCCCAATAGCGATGTGCCGGGAAAATGGTCTTACATCCAAAGTAATTTCCAGCCGCTTTGGTATGATTTCATCTCGTCCCAGCATGCGACTTTTTACGAAGGCGTGGGAAGGGTTCTTCTCGATTCCGGAAAGGTTCCCATGGTGGGTGGGCAAATTGCCAATGACCCCGCTATCGGCCGCCTTTGGGGCAACGACCTGCGCATCATGACCGAAAATTTGCCTGCCAAATATTGGGACTTCATGGTCGAGGTACAATCGGCCGGGGATCGCGATACGCCGCCTCAGTGGCGAGGCCTGATGAGCATGGGAGCCAATGCCAGCCGCGTTCCAGATGCACCTATCGGGATCATGCTCGATGCCGATATTGCCGATTTTTGGAATGCCAATAGCCGCGCCGGGCACAAGAAAGACTGGGGTTGGAAGTACCTCAAGCATTTATGGCTGAGTTCGGGTTGGGTCCATGTCGCGAACCGCGATGGAAGCGTGCGCCGCGCAGCACAAGCGTTCCAGCGCTCCTTCTGGGATGCCGGAGGAACCGATCCACTGCAGATGCAAGCCATTCTCGAACATATTCCCCGTCACCCATTTGGACCTGCGATCTATTATTCCGTGGGAATTGAGCGCAGTTTCGAGGTTCCCCCGCCGCCTAATACCGACACCCCCAACTACTACTACCTACTGGTCAAACTACAGCGCGACATCGGCCTCTCCGAACTTCCCAGCAACAAGCCATTGGTGATGCAGGGTATCAATATCGGTTACTGGGTGAGCGACCTTTCGGCACAGAATGTGACTGGCGCCAATGCACCTTCGGCATGGATCGTCTATGAATCCGACCGCTTGCCTTCTGCGGAACGGAGCGTTCTGAGTGCAATCGCACCCATTATTGATCCCGAGAAAAATCCCGCTATGCTCGATTCCCTTGGTCCCGTGCGCGCAACCGGAGATGGCCTCAATTGCCTCGCTTTCGTCGATCAGAATAACAGTGTCATGGTACTGGTAACTAATTACCAAGGCAGTCAGAGCAAAGGCACTCTGCAGTTCCGCAATGTGGAAAACGGAGACTTTGCCGCAAGCGGACTCATGGGTACTCCAGACCACGCCCTGCATATTCAAAATAACGCCGGACAATTTACGATCAACGTTCCTAGCCGTGAGACTTACGTGTACGAGATCCCTGGCTTAAAATGGATCGGTCACTAGCTATATTTGAAAACGGCATAACAATCACCCAAAGTAAGATGAACTACAAACAGCAAATACTCAGCATGGAATCGCAAGTACTGCGCCATAATCATACTGGCATCGACGATTTCGATGGGTTGACTCCGGTTAACATGCAAGCGCTTCTGTACAGTCCTTTAAAAGACAAATGCATGATACAATTGAATGCAATGGAACAATGCGATTATGATCAAGTTCCCATTTTAAGATTGGCGCATCTGATCACCAATGAAATCAGCATAAGTTCAGAAATTAAATTGACCGCAACAGGAAATCTACCGCCCAAAATTGTCAAAGAAATTTACGCCGCGAGTGGCTTTATCGACGACATGATTGAAAGTGGTATCGTTAAAATCACCAAAGAATCGGACGTGAAGTCGATCACCCAGACTAGAATCATATTGGATTTAGCAGGAATCACAAAAGTCAGAAATGGGAAACTGTCCTTGACAAAAAGTGGAGCCACCATAATCCAGGATGATCCAAAGCTTCTTGCTCACATCTTCGATACATTTGGCAGCAAAGTCAATTGGTGCTATTTTGATGGCTACCCGGAAAACGACGCAGGCCGCTTAGGATTTGCGTTTACAATGGTAATGCTGGGAAAATATGGGAATGAATCGAGAAGCGACAAGTTTTATTCCGAAAAGTACTATAGAGCATTTCCTGATATCATTGACCAATTTCCTGAAAATTCATATTCGCCTAAACACGACGCCGCATATCGATGCTTTTCGCTTAGGACTTTTGAGCGGTTTTTAAAATATTTTGGCGTGATTGATATCCAAGGAAAATTTTATCAAAACAAAACAGAGATCAAAACGAATATATTGTTTACGAAGATGATTCGAATTAATTTCGCGAACTAAGCAATTTCGTTACACGCTATCTTACGACAAGTCATGCTGATTCAGGGCATCCTAAAGAGCATTCAAAAATGTGCGCCAATTCCCAAGGCTAGAAATGTCTTCTGCTCCCTCAATTGCCGTAGGATCGCACACAAAGCCCTGCACAAACTCACCACCCTGCAAACGGATGCGCCCAATTCCTAGCGGCCACGGAATGCGTGCCACGAAATGCCCATAGCTCGCAAGAGGAACACTCCATAATTCCACAGCGACGGAGCATCCGCCTATATTCACGGGAACTAGACCCGGCTTGCGTGGCTTGGTATTGAGCGCATAAAACCGATACTGGGCAGTCGTTTGCTCACAGCGTACAAACTTCGCTCCGCATTCCAATAGTTCATGGTTCAAGGGAAGCCCGCGCATATGTGCACCGCATACCGCAAGTATTGTCGTTTCTTGTTGCAGGCGTGACGCCATCGCCATAAGGGCATGATCTTCGCCCTTGCGACCCACCAAGGTCACGCCAAAAGGCAAGCCTTGCTCCGTGTGGCCTCCAGGAAGTGCAAGCCCGCACAGGTCGAGCAAGTTCATAAAGTTCGTGTAGGTTCCAAGTTCCTGATTGCGCAAAACGGGCTCTGCCTGCACCTCGTCCAGGGTAAAGAGTGCCCCCGCAGTGGGTAATACCAGAATCCCCCGACCAGCAAAAATAACGTCCGCCTGGGCACGAAATTGCGCCAGCTTTTCGAATCCCACAAAGACCTCGGCACCCGTCACCTTGGCGCCTTGTTCAAGAATTGCACGCGTCACGGCAAAGCAGGACTCACCCCGGGCACTTACGAATGCACCCAGCGCCGCCCAACGCTCCGCAATCCAAGGGCCTTGATACAGAAGTTTGGCCGCTTCAAGCAAAGGAGAAATATCCACCGTTTGCAGATGCACTCCAGGGACACCTTTCATACGATGTATATACTCGTCCCATGGTTTTTGATAGAACTTGTCACCAAAGAACTGCATCTGCTCGGCCACTGGAATAAGCAAAGTATTACTAGCATCGCTAACCGGAGAGACATTTTCTACACAGCGCAGCACACACTCGGCATCCGCAATGTTGTGCGCAAAAATACTCACGCAATCGAGACTTTTACAGGCAGGAACAACGCCGGCCGTGCTGACCAGACCAAGCGAAGGCTTTACCCCCACTAGGTTGCAGAACGCTGCAGGTACGCGCCCCGACCCTGCCGTATCCGTTCCCAGCGAAAAAGCACAGTGCCCGAGCGCCAAAGACGCTGCCGAGCCCGAGCTACTGCCCCCCGCAATGTAATCTGGATGCAATGGATTTGGCACCGCTCCGTAGGGAGAGCGCACCCCGACGAGGCCCGTGGCAAATTGATCCATGTTGGTTTTGCCCATGGGAATTGCTCCGGCAGCGATGAGTTGCCGCACAACTTCTGCGTGCTCGGTAGGCAGGTAGGAGTAGTCTGGACAGGCAGCGGTAGTTGGCATTCCCGCCACATCGATATTGTCCTTGACCGCAAACGGGACGCCCCACAGCGGCAAGGAATCCACAGCACAGTTCGCAAGCCTTTGCAAATAAGGTTCAAGTTCCGCAAGCGTGGCAAGATGAATCCATGCATGACAGTTTTTGTCAGCATTCGCTTTTTGCAACAATCCCGAAAGCAATTGGCGCGGAGTCCCTAAACCCGAATAATAATAGGCACGCACTGCCGCAACAGTCCACATTTAGCGTTCCTCCACAACGAGCAAGCTTTGCCCAGCACGGATTTGTTCACCGGGCTTCACCCGCACAGCCTTCACAATTCCTGCACTCACAGTTTCAATAGGCATTTCCATCTTCATGCTTTCCGCGATCATCACCGTTTGCCCCGCAATGACTTGGTCGCCTTCCTGTACCAGGATTTTCCAGATGCTGCCTGGCACGGGCGACTTCACCATCATGCAACCCGCAGGTGCATCTTCTTCTTGCGCAGGTTCGGGTGCTGCGACTTCGGCGACGTATTCCTCAAGGCCTAGGCGCTTCCAACTTTCCCGTTCGGCAGCAAAGGCCGCCTGCTGGCGCTTCTTGCAGCTTTGCGCTTCGACGTCAATTCCTTCCAGCCACTTTTCATATTGACCTAAATCGAATTCCGTTTCTTCGATGCGGATGGGGTAACGGCCTTGGGCAAATTCTTCCCGGTATTGCAAAAGCTCGTCGGCGCTCACAGGGAAAAAACGGATCTGGTCAAAGAAGCGCAATAGCCATGGGGTGCCTGGCATAAAGGCGTCCGTGCTACGCCAACGGTTCCATACCTGCAAAGTCCGACCTACGAACTGATAGCCTCCCGGGCCTTCCATTCCGTATATACACAGGTATGCACCACCAATTCCCACCGCGTTTTCTGGGGTCCAGGTTCGCGCAGGATTATACTTGGTCGTCACCAGCCGATGGCGCGGATCCAAGGGCACTGCGACCGGCGCCCCTAAATACACATCGCCAAGCCCAAGCACCAAGTAACTTGCATCAAACACGATTCTTTGTACGTCATCTACAGAATCTAGACCATTGATGCGACGGATGAATTCGATGTTGCTCGGGCACCAGGGCGCATCGGGGCGTACATTTTTCTGGTAACGGTCAATGGCAAGCTTGGTCGCCGGATCATCCCAGCTGAGCGGCAAATACACGATGCGCGATGGCACCTTCACCTGCTCCAAAGGGGGTAAATGGAGTTCTAGTGTCAATATTTTTGCCACCAGTACAGACTGCGAAATTTGGGCAGGATCGTAATGAACCTGCAGACTGCGAATACCAGGCGTCAAATCGAGAATTGGAAATTCCGTCTGCTTCTGCAATGCCTGCATCAGCGCATGAGCGCGAAAACGCAAGCGCAAATCAAGCTCCATCTTGCCATATTCTACCAGTACATTGGCGTCCCCGGCCCGGCGCACCACCACAGGAAATGGCACTCCGACTGCCAGCGAACCAATGATCGGACCGGCATCTATTTGCTTAGTCACATAAGGCACAAATTGCACAGTATCCCCAGGCCGCAATTGCCCGAGCTTCCATAATTCCGACACCGCCACGGTGGCAGGGCATACAAAGCCACCCAGACTTGGGCCATCGGGACCTAGAATCACCGGCATGTCACCCGTAAAATCAACGGTGCCAATCGCGTAGGCATTGTCATGCAAATTCGAAGGATGCAGCCCGGCTTCGCCTCCGTCGGTACGGGACCAGAGCGGCCTTGGGCCAACTAGGCGCACACCGGTACGGGCCGACTGAAAATGCACCTCCCACTTGGCCGCAAAGAACTCGTCCATCCAGCCATCCTGAATATATTCCGCAGTGCTATGAGGTCCGGTCAAGGCTCCAATTTCCCAATGATGAGTCATGCCAAGTTCGGCTGGAATATTGATATTCGTTGGCAATATTATAGGCGTGGCATGAAAGCGCAACACATCGCCAGTCCGTAACGCGCGCCCACCATGACCGCCAAAATTTCCCAGCGTAAATGTTGCGGCACTTCCTAAATACTGAGGCACATCCAATCCGCCCGCGATAAGCAAAT
>Ga0209125_1001039_pt1 | contig 29414 bp, 28 predicted proteins | sample BarGraIncub1131A_FD_184503 | JGI IMG/M metagenome (GOLD analysis project Ga0209125, IMG submission 184503) | Arctic peat soil microbial communities from Barrow, Alaska - Barrow Graham LP Incubations 11-31A (SPAdes) (version 2) | ecosystem: Environmental > Terrestrial > Soil > Wetlands > Peat... | reverse complement strand
CATTCATACCTAAAAAAGTATGATTATATTTAGTTTTTAATTATGGGGATGCCTAATGGCTCCTCGTAATTGTAATACCGAATTTTAGACATGGGGTCTTTGACCATGCCTTTATATTAACATAGGTTTTTTTAAAAGGAAATCCCTGAGTAGTAACGATTTTAATATATTAAGAAATAATAAATTTTACTTTGCCTTAAGTCTCCATATAACGCTGGTAAAGTCTCCTGTCTTGTATGGGATTGGCAAACCCACATAGGTGAGTTCATCTCCCAAATAAGACAGCTCCTCATTCACGATTTCATAATTATTTTCTAGGTTTATTCCCTTTAACTTTAATCTTCTATTTATTACATTAGGTTCGCCTAAAACTTTAAAATAGAATACCACAGCTTCCTTTTTATCAGGGGAAACACTCATCCAACTGGTTTCATTTCCTTCAAAGGGACTTTTCAGCCTATAGAAATCACCATATTCTGTAATGCCTCTTATTTGCTTGCATAAAGCTACCTGCTGTTTAATAATTTCTCTTTCCTCATTAGTTAGCTTATTTAAATCAAGCTCATAGCCAAAGTTACCAGACATGGCCACAGCTCCTCTCATCTCAAGGGAGGTAACTCTTTCCAGAACATGATTTGGCACCGCAGACACATGAGCTCCCATTGCTGAAGGTGGGTATACTAGACTTGTTCCATATTGTATCTTAAGTCTTTCAACTGCATCAGTGTCATCACTGGTCCAGGTTTGAGGCATATAATATAATATACCTGGGTCAAATCTTCCTCCTCCTCCAGAGCAACTCTCAAAAAGGATATCAGGGAAGCTTGTGGTTATCTTCTCCATTACTTTATAAAGGCCTAGTATATACCTATGAGCAGTCTCTCTTTGTCGATCTATGGATAATTTTGCCGATCCAATCTCAGTCATATGTCTATTCATGTCCCATTTTACATAGCTGATGGGAGCAGACTTTAATATATCTGAAACCATTTTAATTATTTGGTCACATACCTCATCCCTACTTAAATCTAAAATAAGTTGATTTCTACCCTCTGTATTTTCCCTATTTGGTACATGTAAACACCAATCAGGATGCTCTGAATACAAATTGCTAGTTTTGGAAATCATTTCGGGCTCAAACCAAAGTCCAAACTTCATTCCTTGCTTATTTACTCTATCCGCGAAATCTTCAATTCCTCCTGGAAATCTGTTTTTATCTACAAACCAGTCCCCGAGCGAGGTCTTATCATCAGTTCTATTACCAAACCAACCGTCATCTAATACAAATAGTTCAATACCCATTTCCTTAGCAGTTATTGCTATCTTCTCGATTTTCTGTGGGTCAAAATCAAAATAGGTAGCTTCCCAATTATTTATAAGTATTGGTCTTACCTCATCTCTATATTTGCCTCTACAGAGTCTTGACCTATATAGCCTATGAAAAGTTCTTGACATATCCCCCAAGCCCTTATCCGTATATACCATTACTACCTCAGGAGTTTGAAAGCTTTCACCTTTTTCAAGCAACCAAGAAAAGTCAAAAGGATTGATCCCTAAATTCACCCTTGTGTTCAAAAACTGGTCTACTTCTGCGTCTATTATAAAATTGCCACTATAGACTATGTTAAAGCCATAAACTTCTCCATTATCCTCATCTGCATTTTTCCTTGCTAGTGCCATAAAAGGATTATGTTGGTGACTACTTGCTCCTCTTTTACTGTCAATAATTTGAGTACCAGCAAATAATGGTTTTCTTTCAATATGTCTTTCCCTAGCCCATGCACCCCATAGGTGTATTAGATCAAAGTCAGCATCATCAAAATCTACATTCATACTTAGGGCTCTTAGAAGCTTTAGCTTGCTTTCGCCTGAATTTATAAACCTAGTAGATCTTAATATAACATCAAAGCCCTCCATAACTGTATATGTAAGGATTACCTGAAGTTTAAGAACTTCATCAAATAATGTAATCTCTAAGGTTTCTGCTTCCTCATCTTTTTCCACATATATAGAAGGTAGTCCTTCTAACTTTTCCTTACCCTTGTAAATTCTATAGGCTTTGTACCTTAAATCTGTTATAGTCCCCCCATCCTCTGCCTGCACCTGAAAGGCTGGAACCCTATAATCTGAATTTCCATAAGAGGGGTATTCCTGTGGTAACGTATCTAAAGAAAAGGTTTTATCCAATACGTCCGGATTAGGTGAAAACGCCCTATCCTCTAGAAAATAGTTAGAAGCAAGTTCTGTGCTTTTAACTCGTTTGCCATAATAATTATGTCTTAAATATCCGGATTTAAAAATTTCTATTATATAGCTAGAATTAACTGTTGATATATGAAATCTCTTTGTATTAGAGTCAAAACTAATTGGCATAATTTAAACCTCCAAATTTAATTCTATTACTTTTGTGAAATTAGCTAATATAATTACTTGTCTCGTATTCTAATTCATCCCAAGTTCTATTATGTGTTTTAATAGACCAGTTACCTTCATCATTTTCAATAATATTAATACAGGTATTTTTTAGCTTAGTGGAAATTGTCCCACTCTGTCCCCTTGTAATAACATCAATAATAGCATTAATAACGCCTCCATGGGTAATAACAATAACACTTTTACCTTGGAAGCTTTTATTAAGCTTTTCCATACCCACCATCACTCTTTTCTTTAAAAGCAAACTGGCTTCTTTACCAGGTATAGCTCCATCCGGGAATCTCATAGCTTTTTCTTCATAGGTCATACCTGAAGCAATACCAAAATCTCTTTCAATAAATTCCTCCATCTTATAAATCTTTGATATACTTAATTCCTTAGCTATAATTTCAGCAGTTTCTACAGCTCTTATTAAATTACTTGATACTATACAATCCCAGCTATATTTCTTTAAAAAGGTTCCACAATCCAATGCTTGAAGCCTACCAAGGTCATTTAACTCTATATCTTCTCTCCCTTGAAACCTTCCTTGGCTATTCCAAAGAGTTTCTCCATGTCTGATAACCCATATATTAGTCAAAGTATCACCCATCCTTTTCATCAAACCAAAATATCTTTTCGTTCAAATATTAAAATGCTAACCTATAAAAATATAAAATCATATATGAATTTAGTATATACTTGTAGCTAAAAGACTGCAATAAAAAAACAAGCCTCTAAAAACTTGCTTTCACTCTGAACTATTTTTAATGTTAACAGGAATTTTTCCATCTAAGCTTTCCCATATATAATAACTTTTTAAAAATATACTTCTGCATATTAGCATAACCCGGTTGTTATTATTATCTACAAAGGAAAATCCTGCACCAAACCTTTCCTCATATTTATATCCATTTTTTTCATGAATTCCTTAAGATATTTTGAATCACTTTTTGTTATGTATTCAGTATTATTTACCTCTATAATGGAACTTTTATTCATTTGTAATTGAATGACTGAACTAAGTATTATCTTTGGATCCCTTTCCTTATTAAATATTTGGATTACATTTATTAAGACTATAAACACTGCTATAGTTAAAATCAATATAAATGCAATTGAAATGAATTTAAATTTATATAACACCTAACTCAACCCCTTTATCTTATATATTTCCTTATCCTCTATAATTATACTTAAAATACTAAATTAAATAATTACAAATCTATTATATTTCTATGACAATTTGGTAACAAAAGTATCACTAACCCTCATTGACTTTTTCAATTGATTATTTTATAATTGTAGTGAACACGTTTTCGTAAGGGAGTTTTTTTAGTGGGTAAGCTATTTAATGAAATCACAAGCCAGGAAATCGCAAAGCTTGCAGGAGTATCTAGAAGTACAGTAAGTAAGGTTATAAATAACTATTCAGATGTTTCAAAGGAAACCTATGAAAAGGTTATGAAAATAATAAAAGACTATAATTATTACCCTAATCTTTCTGCTCAAGCCTTAAAGGGTAAAGAAACTAAAACTCTAGGACTTTTTATGATTTCACCAGTTCTTTTTTCTGACGATGTTCATTCAGATACCATGATAGGAAAGGTAATTGAAAATGCTTCAATGCTTGGATATCATGTTCTTACTTACATAATCCGTAACCCTAAGGATACGGAAGCCTTTGAAACCGTTAAAGAAGCCTTTTATCAAAAAAGGATCGGTGGGGGTATATTTATTGGCTCAGAAAGTGATGAGCCCTTAATTGAAGAGCTTATTAGAGAAGGCTTTGCCATTGGTATTATGGATCAGAATTTAGCTGGAAGACAAGAGCCTAATAGAATAGTTGTTAACTTTAAATGTGAAGAAAGCTCAACTCGTGCTATAGACTATTTAGTTCTCCTAAACCATAGAAAAATAGCAATTATAAATGGAAGTTTAAAAAAATATTCTGGAGTTCAAAAATATAGAGGCTTCCTAGAGGGCATAAGAAAAAACAATCTTGACATACCTGATGCTTGGATAACCTATGGAGATTTTTCTGAAAATAGTGGTTTTTCCTTGATGGAAAAGATATTAGATTCTAATCATGGCCTCCCTACAGCTGTTTGTGCTGCTAATGATTTAGTAGCCTTTGGTGCAATCCGAGCTATACAAAAACGGGGCTTAGAGCTTCCAAAGGATATATCTATAATTGGAAGTGATGATCATATATTGAGTTCCTACTTTAAACCTGCTCTTACCACTTTTAAAGTTAATTTTGCAGAAATATTAAGGTTATTGACTTTCAAGGTAGTCAAGTATATAGAAGAAGGCTCAACTTCCGATAATATAGAAAAAGAATTAGAAATTGATTTTGTCATAAGAGATTCCTGTAGATATATATAGTATTTTTTTACAGGTTACGAACACGTGTTATATACACTTGTTTGAAATAAAATAAATATAAGGTGAGGATGATTCATTTGGTTGGAGTTGGAATTATAGGTTGTGGCTCAATAGCTACCTTCAGGCACGCTCCTGAATATGCAACAAATCCTGATAGCAAAATTATTGGGTTCTTTGACATCGATGTGGAAAGAGCAAAAGCTATGGTAGATAAATATGGTGGAAAGGTTTTTGAATCTTATGAAGCTATGCTTTCTGATTCTGAGATAACTGCAGTAAGTGTATGTTCTTCAAATGCCTTTCATGCACCTATTACAATAGCATCTCTAAAGGCTGGTAAGCATGTTTTATGTGAGAAACCTATGGCAACCACTATAGAAGATTCTATTTTAATGATTGACGCAGCTAGGAAGGCAAAAAAGTTTTTAATGATTGGACATAATCAAAGATTAGCCCCAGCCCACTTAAAGGCTAAAGAAATAATTGAAAGTGGAAAGCTTGGTAAAATATTAAGCTTCAAAACTACTTTTGGTCACAAAGGGCCAGAATACTGGAGCATAGATAAAACCGCTAATACTTGGTTCTTTGATAAAAACGTTGCCTCCATGGGAGTAATAGGCGATCTTGGTATGCATAAGATAGAGCTTATGCGCTGGCTAATTGGTGAGAAAATAGGAGAAGTAAGTGCCTTTTTATCTACCTTAGATAAAAAAGACTCTATGGGCAATCCAATTTCAGTAGATGACAATGCAGTATGCTTACTTAAATCAGTAAATGGTATATTAGGTACTCTAACAGTTAGTTGGACTTGCTATGGAGATGAAGAAAATTACACTAAGATATATTGCAAAGAAGGAACTTTGAAGATATATGATGATCCAAGCCATGACATTGTTATAGTTAAAAAGGATGGTGAAAGGTACTATTGCAATGTTGGTAAAATACAAACCAACGAAGTGCAAGTAAAATCAGGTATTATTGATATGTTTATTGACAGTATAGAAAAAAACCTACCTCCCTCAATTTCGGGGGAGGTAGGTTTAGAAACAATGAAAATTGCTTTTGCTTGTATTGAGTCGTCTAAGACAGGGAAAGCAATCAAATTAATTTAAATCAATATTGAAATAAGGGAGTGGTATTAATGATAAAAGGTGTCGCACATAATGCTTTTACAGTAAGTGACATGGAAAAGTCCCTACATTTTTATTGTGAGATAGTAGGACTTAAAAAAGTTTTTGAAATCAAGGATGATAATGATATGCCCTGGATTGTTTACCTTCAAATAAGTGGTGATCAATTCATAGAGCTATTTTATGGAGGTGTTGAAGAAGGTGGCGTAGGTGGAGATATTATAGGATATCACCATTTCTGCTTTGAGGTTGATGATATATATGCTACAGCTAAGAAACTTGAGGAAAAAGGGATTGTGCTTGATAGTCAGCCTGGTTTAGGGTTAGATCATAATATTAATTGTTGGGCTACTGATCCTGATGGTAATGGAGTTGAATTTGTAGAACTTAAGCCTGAGTCACCCCATCTTCAGTTTATCGGTTAAATAAAAGTTTAGGAGGGTCAAAATGATAAAAGGTATTTCACATACAGCCTTTGTGGTAGAAAACATGGAAAAAGCTCTTCACTTCTATTGCGATATTTTAGGTTTTAGGAAGTTTTATGAACTAAGTAACTCTAAGGATGAGCCTTGGCTTATTTACCTTAAGATAGCAGATAGACAGTTTTTAGAGCTATTTTATGGTGGTACCAAGAAAATAGAAAGAACATTTCAGACTATAGGTGGAAATCATATGTGTCTTGAGGTAGACGATATTAATGAAATAGCTAATAGGCTTGAAAATTCAGGGATAACCTTGGATGTAAGACCAAGCCAAGGAAAGGATTTTAATTACCAGTGTTGGGCTAAGGATCCTGATGGTAATAGAATAGAATTTATGAAGATTGATCCAAAGTCTCCTCAGAGCAATTGTAAAAATTAGAAAAAAAAGTTCCTGTAGCCAACGCTACAGGAACTTTTTTTAATCTATTTTTTTCCTTTGGATATCTCTATATTTACTTTTCTACCGTTTATCTTCTTTCCAGTACACTTCTTGAGGATGGTGTTTGCGCCTTCCTCAAGAACATCAATAAAGGTAAATTTCTCTAATATGTCTATATCTCCTATGCTTTCCTTGTTTACTCCAGCATTTAAACTAAAGAACTCAAGGAGTGATTTAGGATTTAATTTATCTATTCTTCCAACGGTTAAAAATAATCGAATATATTTAGTATCTACTCCTATGCTATTTTCCTTATATTCGAAGCTTATTTCCTTGTCATACACTATTTTTATAAGAGCAGCAGCTACATCCACCAAATTAAACTCCTCGTCTAACTGCGCAGCCATAGGTACAAACTTTTTAAACTGTTCCTTTTCAATAGTATCTTTAACTCTGTTTAATATGTTTTGAAATTTAGCTTGGAAAATATCATCGATTGTTGGTACATCTTTTCTTTTAATTTTACTATTTGTTACTTTTTCAATATACTTTAAGGCCATATATTCCCTTGGTGTAACCAAAGTATAAGATATACCTTCTTTATTAGCTCTTCCTGTTCTTCCTATTCTATGTACATAGGATTCAACATCCTGAGGAAGATCGTAATTAATTACATGGGATATGTTTTCAACATCTAGTCCTCTGGCAGCAACATCTGTAGCTACTAAGAACTCAAGGTTTCCTTCTTTAAACTTTCTTAGGGTACTAAGTCTTTGGTTTTGATTCATGTCTCCATGCATACCTTCAACATTATATCCTCTAGTTGATAAGGAGGCTACTAATTCATCTACCTCTCTTTTAGTCTTACAAAAGATTAAAGCAGAAGCAGGTTCGTCCACATCTAAAATCCTACATAGAGTCTCAAATCTATCCTTTAATTTAATTTCATAATAATATTGATCAACAGATGCTACTGTCATAGAATTTTTGACTATGGAAATATGTTTAGTTTCTTCCCTCATATATCTTTTGGAAAGTCTTCTTATTTCCGCTGGCATAGTTGCTGAAAAAAGCATAGTCCTTCTTTCTTCATTGCAATTATCAATTATTGTTTGAATATCCTCAATAAAACCCATATCAAGCATTTCATCCGCTTCATCTAGAACTAGGAATTTAATGTCGCTAAAATCTATGAGTTTCCTTCTTATTAAATCCAAAATTCTTCCTGGAGTACCAACAACTATATCGATTCCCTTTCTAAGTGAACTTATCTGTCTCTCGATTGGCTGTCCTCCATATACTGGTAAAAGCTTAAGACCTGTATATTTTCCTATCCTTACAATCTCATCATTTACTTGTATAGCAAGTTCCCTGGTTGGGGTCAAAATCAAAGCTGATATTTTTCCTGATCTTTCTATTGAGCTTAATATAGGAGCTCCAAAGGCTAAGGTCTTACCAGTACCGGTTTGAGCCTGCCCAATACAATCAAATCCTGCTAGTATTACAGGGATTATTTCTGCCTGGATATTTGAGGGTTCCTCAAAGCCCATATCGTCAATTGCTTTTAGTACATTTTCATTTAAGCCTAAATCTACAAATTTCTTGTTTTCCATTTAAATTCCTTCTCCCAAATATATGATTATGTTATTATATTACTAAAATTACCATCATTAACAGCTATTTTTTTATATATACCACAAATAATAATAATAACACAAATAATATATATTATCCATTAAATAATATATATTTATTCCTTATTTGCAACAATCACAATATTTCTCCCAGAAGCCTTTCCCTCATATAAAGCTTCATCACATCTTTTTATTGTTTCGTACATATCTCCTTTTTGATCTATGCTTGCAACTCCAAAAGTCATGGTAACCTTTGAACTAATATTATTAAAAACAAATTCTTTCTCAAATATTCTTTTTCTCATACGTTCTGCAATAATTTTAGCACCTTCAACTTCTGTTTCTGGGAGAAGTATTAAAAACTCCTCTCCTCCCCACCTAGATATATAGTCTATTTCCCTTAAAGAGTGCTTCATGATATAAGATATACCATTTAAAACATAATCTCCATAGTCATGTCCATGGGAATCATTAATATTTTTAAATAAATCTACATCCGTTATTATTAAGGAAAATACTTGATTAAACCTCTTAAATCTAACTATCTCTTCAACTATTTTTTCTATGATAAACCGCCTATTATTAAGACCTGTAAGTGGATCTGTTACAGCTGCTACCTCAAGTTTTTCCATAACTTCCTTTAACTCATCATTCTTCAATTTAATTATTTCATAAGCCTTTTTCAATTGATCCCTTGAGCTTTTAAGATCTAGATGAGTTTTAATTCTAGCCCCAAGTTCTATAGGATTAAAGGGCTTTTTTATATAATCTATTGCACCACTTTCAAATCCCTTTACAATATCCTCAGTTTCTGTTTTTGCAGTGAGAAATATTATAGGTACTTCTTCAAAATCTTCCTTTTCCTTGATTCTTTTGCATACCTCATAACCATCAAGTCCTGGCATCATAACATCTAATAAAATTAAATCAGGTTTTTCCATGGATATCGCTTCTAATGCTTCTTTACCGTTCATAGCTATAATAACCTCATGCTCATCCTTTTGGACGACTTCCGCTAGCACCTGTAAGTTATGTGGGTTGTCATCAACTATCAATATGGTAAAATTCTTATTTTTCATTGCTTACCCTCCTGGAAAAACTCTTTCGTTAGAAAACTACTAATGTCTTTTATTGATCTTTTAATACCACTTATATCGAAACTGACTGCAAAAGCACCTAAATCATCTCCATAATTATATATGACTTTTATATGCTTTTCTTCTCCAAGTTTTATAAGCATATTTGCAAGTTTATTTATATCTGCCATTTTAACAATTTTATTTAATCTTTCTACAAGAGGCCAGATTTCTTCTTTTACATAGATTATTATATCCTTAGTATATTCTTCTTCATAATCTAAAAGTATAACTTCTTTTTCTTTAACAGCAACTTCCATATCATACTTGATTAGTTTTATAAATTTTGATAACTCTTTTACTAAATTAGAGCCAATTATTGGCTTAGATATAAAGCCATCAAAATCTTTACCTATTATTTCATTTCTATTAAGATTTGGGGCTGAAGCTGTAAGAGCAATTATTGGTATATCCTTAGTTGCCTCTTCCCCTTTCAATATCCTTGATGCCTCTATGCCATCTAATAAAGGCATTCTAATATCCATTAAAATTAAATCCGGCAGTTCCTCTTTTGCAATTTTTATTGCTTCTTCACCATTTTCAGCTATTAGAACTTTTAAATTAGCAGGTGTAAGCATTTCTTTTAATAATATTCTATTAGATTCTATGTCATCTACTATAAGAACTTTTGATGGTTCAAACCGAATTTTGTTAAAATCTATAGCTCTTACTTTACTTTTTAGCATATCCATTTTTGCTAGAGAAATATCCCTTAGATTTATTGTGAAAATACTACCTTCTCCTATTTTGCTTTCTAAAGCCAAACTGCCATTCATCATTTCTACAAGCTTTTTACTTATAGATAGACCCAGTCCAGTACCTCCATATTTTCTGCTACTTTGACCTGATTGTTGTTTGAAGGGCTCAAATATATTGTTAAACTCATTGCTAGAGATACCTATACCTGAATCTTCCACGGATATAGCTAGATTAAGGCTATCTTTATCTACATAAACTTTTATTGCATTAAGCTTAATAGTTCCCTTATCTGTAAATTTTATAGCATTACCAACTAAATTAAGGAGTACCTGTCTTAGCCTTGTCTCATCTAATATTAATGCAGCAGGCATATCTTCTTCTACCTTAATAGTCATCCTTAGATTTTTTTCCTCCATCTTCTGTTTAAATATTTGAAATATCTCTATGAATAACCTTTTAATATTTACTGAGGATAGTTGTATTTCCATCATACCAGCTTCAATTTTTGATAGATCCAGTATATCATTAATTAATGTAAGCAAGCTTTTACCCGCTAAATTTATAGCTTCAATATAGCTTTTATGCTTCTTATCCTTTAGAATGGATGAAAGTAGTTCACTAAACCCTATAACTGCATTTAATGGAGTCCTTATTTCATGGCTCATATTTGCTAAGAATTCACTTTTAGCAGCGTTTGCACTTTCGGCTTCTTCCTTTGCTTGTTTAAGCTCTCTTTCTGTGCGCTTTCTTTCCCTAAGCTCACTTCTTAAGGAAGCAAAAAGCTGAGCGTTTTGCAGCGCTGTCCCTATCTGACTACATACAGCAATGAGAAGCCTTCTTTCCTTATCATCTATTTCTCTATTATTTTTATTATATATACTTATAGCGCCAATAACTGTATTGCCAACAATTAAAGGATATGAGGCAACATCCGTAAGCCCTTCTCTTAAGCATATATCCTTAGCAGGACTTTCTGTTAAATTAGCGTATTTAATAACAAGTGGCTCACCTAAAAGAGCTGCAATACCTTCTGCTCCCTCGCCAATTCTCCTTTTTTTAAGAGCCTTTTTAATGTTTTCTGCTAAACCCACAGAATAATATAACATTACATCTTGATTGTCTACAATAAAAAAGCCTATACCGTCAGAATTAAAATTCTTCCTAAGTAAATTTATGGTTTCCTTTATAAGGCTATTCATATCAAGCTTCTGAGTAGTTTTGTAAACTATCTCATAAAGGATCGATAGTAAGTTCAAACTTTCCTTCAGCTCATTTTCTCTAAGATAAAGTTCTTGCTTAAGAGTAGTATTATATGCTAAATACTTTTTAGAAAGCTTTCTAATTGTAATTGCCATATAAGTTTTCTTAAGCGATACTTTTGAGAATCTAAGTTCAACTGGTATATTGTCTCCTGTTTTGTCTATCAGAATTGTTTCTACGCATAAATTATGTAGCTCGTCTAAGGACTTTCCTTGGTAGCTAATCTCCGGCATGATAGACCCTAAGCTGACTTCACCTAACTCCACTAAATTGTACCCAAATTCCTTTATGCCTGTAGAATTCGTATAAAAAATATTAAAATTTTCATCACACCAATATATAGAATCTATATGATACTCTATGCTTTCTAAAGCTAATTCTGTCCTAAATTTAAGACTATTAAGAAATCCATCCTTAATCATAAATACTCCTATATATTAAAAAATTTTTTTATGTAATAAGGCAATATGCAAAATAGTATGCCCAATATTAGAGTGAGTATTAAATTTGTAACTAAATAAGGGTATATCATAAGTATTATTCCAAAAAACATATATAATATATCTGATGTTTTTTTGCCATAAACAAAATATCCCAAACCTATGGAGCTTGGGATTAAACTTACCATTAAACTTTGTGTCATAATAAGCCTCCTAGAATATAATCGCTATACATAATTATAAACTATTATAGCAAAAAAAGTATACCCCCTCGCATATATTACCTTAAAAAGGTTTTATATAGCGAAGGGCTACACTTGGAAATTACAGATTTAATTTTTATCAGCTAGTTAAAGTAACATCTAAAGCTTGCGCTAATATTATATTTGAACTATAGACGGATTTGGCTTTCAGGAACTTTACCTTCTTTGCTTTTAGCATCCTCAAGTTCCTCAGTCCAAGTAAGATGACGATACTCAACTGCTTCTCCGGAGGTGTTGAACCAGTTTAAAAAGTCATTCCACATATTGATCGTCCATGGTGCATCTATCTGAGCTGTTGTATATGTTTTTTCGTCAAGTCTTATGAACCCAAAAATATCTCTAACATGGGATTTTTCAGCTCCAACAACACATTCCTCAGCTAAGTGAGGTGGTATAAATAGTACTCCTGACATTGTTCCTAGCACAACGTCTCCAGGTAAACATATAGCTCTGCCAACTCGACATGGCCCATTAAAACCAACTAAAGTTACATCTGCTATACCAGTTGGGTCATTTCCTCTAAAGTAGGTTTGAATGTTCGGGATTTGAACTATCTGCTCAAGATCTCTTACTCCACCCCATATTATAGAGCCGCCCCTTTTTGTTCTAGAACCAATTGCTGTTGAAAGATTACCACCTACAAAAGTACCTTGGAAAATCTTATCAAACAAATCTATTACTACAACATCATCCTCTCCAAGAGTGTCTATTATCCATTGATTGAAAAAGCCATGTCTTCCTTCCTTATCCTGACCGTATCTCATTAAGGCTTCATTAAGATCAGGTCTTAAAGGAACCATAACTCCAGTAACCGCTCTTCCTACAAGAACTTTATTTGAATGAGAAACCTTGAAATCACCTTCAAACTGATTTTTGTAGCCTTTATTCCATAATGGTCCCCAAGCTTCTTCAAGCGTTATCTTTCTCATACGTTTTAGTACATCTTCTGGAACCTTTGGTCTTCCATCTTCAAATCTTTCACCCTTCCAAAGTGGTGTGATTTGAACTATATCTTCATAATTATCAAATTTCATTTTTATTCACTCCTTAATATTTTATATTTTATAAGAGCATGGAGCCCCCATCTAGTCTCATACTAGTACCCGACATATAAAGACTTCTTTCGGAAGCTATAAACAATACTGTATTGGCTATATCTTCTGGTACCCCAACATGATTAAGCGGAAAAAATTTAAACTGTCTTTCTCGTTTAAGTCTTCTCATCTTAAATGGGCCTGAAACACCTGACTTAAATTCTACCATTACTGCCCCTGGCAATATTTGATTAACTGTTATTCCATATGCTGCATACTCAAGTGCTGCCTCTCTAGTTAACATCTTAATAGCTCCCTTAGCCATAGAGTATCCAGGGTCAAAGTCACCTGGTCTCTTTCCATGAACCGAGGAAATATTTATTATTCTTCCACATTTGCTATCCTTCATATAAGGGAGTACCGCCTGGATACATCGGAAATATCCACCTAAATTTATGTTCATTATTTCGTCAAAGGTCTCTTCTTTATATTCATCTATATCCAAATTGGGTTGCCAAGCTGCATTATTTACAAGTATGTCAATGGTGCCAAATAGCTCATTAGCTTTTTTCATCATAGCATCAACTTGAGCTCTATCTGATACATCAGTTGGATATACAACCGCTTCTCCACCACTTTCAATAATTTCCTTAGCTGTGGCTTCTGCCATGGTAGGATTGGAATTACAATTAATAAGTACCCTTACGCCTTCAGCAGCTAAGGCTTTGCTTATACCGGCTCCAATGCCCTTGCCACCGCCAGTTACAACAGCACATCTTCCCTTCAAATTTAAATCCATTGCCTGTTCCTCCTATCTATCGCCATAGTAAAGTATATGTCCACCATCAACTCTGATCTCTATTCCGTTGATAAATCTAGCTTCATCGGATAGAAGGAAAACTGCGGTGCTGGCAAAGTCTTCTGCCTGAGCATATCTACGCATAGGGATTTTAGTAATAGCATCATAATTAAATGGAGATATATCGCTGTCTAGAATTTCTTCATTCTCTTTTATTATATCCATTTCGATAAGATTAACTCTTACCCCGCGTCTTCCATAAAACAAACCTAGTTCCTTCGAAAGCATTTTTACAGCTCCCCGACCTAAGCTGTATACAAAAGCGCAGCCAGTAGGTTTCTCATCATGAACACTAGATAAAAACAATATGGAGCCGCCCCCATTATTTGCTATATAATCTCCTATAACCTTAGATGTTAAAAAAGCACTTTTAGCATTTCTGTTGTAGATCCTTTTAAAGTCTTCCTCAGTGATGTCCTCTACCTTGCCCCTAAATATAACATTGTCTGTGTGAATAAGATAATTTATTTTTCCTATCTTATTAATTATATCAGCTAGAAGCTTTTCCACCTGAACTAATGAACAGGTATCATAGGAAACACATAACTTATTATTTTTATCTTCTTCTTTAATAAATCCTTCCGGATAATTTCTTACTACCGTAACTCCTTCAGCCTCTAATCTTTTTGCTAAAACCTCTGCTGCCTTATTAGAAGCATCCGTAATGAGTGCTTGCCCACCTTTAAGCATATACTCCACCTTCTAACTCCAAAGTCTGTCTGCTGAATAATCAAAATCATACTTATCTGTTGATTCCCACATTCCTGGCATTCCTGGATGTAAATGCTCAGATATAAGTTCATCATTTAATTCTTCTATACCAAGACCTGGTTTATCTGGAACAGTTATAAATCCATTTTTTACCAATGGCTTTGGTAATCCAAATACTAAATCTTCCCACCATGGTACATCAACTGAGTGAAGTTCAAGGGCTAAGAAGTTTTCTGTTGCAGCTATTGAATGAACTGCAGCCATACAAGTTATTGGACTTTCTGCCATATGAACTGCCATAAGCACTCCATAATCCTGCGCCATATCACCAATCTTCTTATTTTCAAGTATCCCACCAGAGGTCAATAAATCTGGATGTATTACTGAAACTCCACCTCTTTCTAGTAATGGTTTAAAGCCTTCCTTTAAATATATATCCTCTCCAGTACATATTGGAGTTGTAGTTGAATTCCTTAGTCTTACATATTGATCAGTTAAATGCCATGGAATCATGTCTTCAGCCCATGCTAGATTATACTTTTCTACTCTTTTTGCAAGCTTTATACAATCCTCAACACAAATATGTCCTAAATGATCCACCGCTAATGGCACTTCATAGCCAATTGTTTCTCTTACCTGTGCTAAGTATTCCTCTAATCTGTCAAGACCTTTTTCTGTCAAGTGAATACCGGTAAAAGGATGAGCAATATTATTAATGTCATATTCTCTATTCTTTGCATTATAGTAAGCTAAAATGTCTTTATCCTTATTTGCTGTTGCAGCCTTTAGATTTTCATGAGCTCTCTTATATTCATCCATATATCCTAAGGGAGCACTTAAAGTTCCTGCTTCACCAAATAATTGTCCTATTCCAAGATCCATCTTTAAAACAGTAAAGCCCTTTTCCATTCTTAACTTTAATGCTTTTCCCATTTCATACCCTGTATGTTTTCCAGATACATCGGTATCACAATACATACGAACTGTATCTCTGAACTTTCCACCAAGCATCTGATAAACTGGAACTCCATATGCTTTTCCAGCTAAATCCCATAATGCTAGTTCTATACCGCATACTCCTCCACCTTGCCTTGAATGGTTACCAAACTGTTTTATTCTGCGGAATATCTTGTCAATATTGCAAGGATTCTCCCCTATGATAAGATGCTTTAAAGCTAATGCATAATTTCTGCTTGCACTATCTCTGACTTCACCATAACCTACAAGCCCTTGATTTGTATATAATTTAAGAAGTATGCAATGCATTGGTGCTCCCACTATATCTACAAATCTCATGTCTGTAATTTTTAATTCAGATGGTTTTGAACAAGTCTTAACATTTGAAACTATTTCTTCACTTGAATTTTGTAACATTTGTAATTTCCCCTCCTGGTTTTCTAATATTTTAATTGCAGATAATTGCTAATAGTAAAAATTGCACCTTCCTACTTCTTATTATACTATCAGCATTCCCAAATAAACACAATTTGGTAAAATAGCGCTTATTTGGTTTGTTGAAGTAGTTTAACATAAGCCCTTTACTAAGATTATAATCAATTAAACATAATATATCTCGACGTTTCTTGCTACATCATAGTCACTAATTGCTATTTTATTAATATTACCAAGAAATCTTGAAATATTACAAATATTAATTTAAACATTGATGAAATCAAATTTTTTAGTGATATAATGGGAAAAATATCTAAAGCACAGGGGATGAAATCATGGCATATAAAAAATTCAAACTTGCGGTCTATATGACTATAGGGTTGCTTAGAAAGTATCAAAGACAAGGTATATTTGGAAAACCAATTTGCTATTTATGAAAAATATGTTGATATAAGTAAAGTATATATTGACACTTTTCGTGCTGATAAGTGGGTTGAGGAAGAAAAGCTTAATATGGTGAAGGACTTTTTTCAGAAGAAGAATATAAAGGTTTCTGGAGGTATTACTACCATTTCTGGTAAGGGCAAAGGAGAGTTTGTATCTTTTTGCTACTCAAAGGATGAAGACAGAAATAAGCTTAGAGACATCGTTACTTTTAACGCAAAAAACTTTGACGAATCCATATTTGATGATTTCTATTTTACCAATTGCAAGTGCAAAGATTGTGTAAAGGCAAAAGGTGAAAAAACCTGGGATGAGTACAGAAATCAGCTTATGTCCGATGTATCAAAAAACATCGTTATGGCTACTGCTAAAAGAGTTAATCCAAATTCTAGAATGATCATTAAGTATCCAAACTGGTATGAGCACTATCAATATTCTGGTTATAATCTTGAAGCCCAACCTGATATATTTGATATGATATATGCTGGGTGTGAAACTAGAGACCCAGAAAATACTCAGCAGCATCTTCCAAAGTATCTTAGTTATTTTATTATGAGATATCTTGAAAATGTAAAACCAGGTAAAAATGGTGGCGGCTGGTTTGATGCAATTGATTGCATCTATAATATTGGTTCCTATGTAGAGCAAGGATATCTCACTCTTTTGTCTAAAGCTAAGGAAATGACCTTGTTTTCTTTTAGTATGCTAGTTAGAGGGGAAATCTTCTTAGCTGCTTTAGGGTGCGAAATAAGAAAACTTGATAACTATCTAGGTGAGCTTGGTACCCCAGTTGGAATAAGCTGCTATAAGCCCTTCAATTCCTCAGGTGAAGATCATTTATTTGATTATCTTGGAATGATAGGTCTTCCACTTGAGCCTACTCCTAGATTTGAAGAGGATGCAAAAGCAATGTTACTTACTGCAGATGCAGCAAAAGATCCAAAGATAATAGACCGAATCAAAGCAAGGCTTTTAAAAGGAAAAAATGTGGTTATTACCACCGGTCTTTTAAAGGCACTTCAAGGAACTGGAATTGAAGATTTAGCTCAAGTTTCTGTCTCCGATAGAAAGGTTTCTGTTGAAAAGTTTGGCTACCAAACCCTTGGTTGCGCCTTCAAATCCTACATTTACTCAAAGAAAGAAATACTTATTCCTCAAGTTGATTATAAAACCAATGACAGCTGGCCAGTTATTGTTGCCTTCACAAAGGATAATAACTTTCCCATAGTTGTTAAGTCCTCTTATGGGGACGGTTCACTATTTATCCTCACTATTCCTGAAGATTTTGCTCAAATATATAATTATCCTGAAGAAGTTCTAAGCCAAATTAGAGGAATCTTATGGGATGAAGTTAAGCTTGAATCAGAAAGCCAGGTAGGTTTATTCACCTATGATAATGATACCTTTGTTCTGGAATCCTTCTTAGGTTATAACAGTACCGCTAAAGTATCAATAAAGGGAGCTGTAAAGCTTAAAGATATTAGATCTGATGAAGAATTAGCAGGTATAGAAGTAAACGGAAATACAGTTTTCGATATTGGGATGATGCCCACTACTTATTGCGTGTTTAAAATCGTAAGATAAGGTTATTTATATTCAATTATATTTTAAACTGCGTGTTTAAAATCGTAAGATAAGGTATATGCTACCCGATCTAATTTGAATAGGGACACACCTCTTATTTTTAGTCGAAAATTAAATCTTTTAATAGAAATAAATTAAAACGATAGAGATTTCTTTTTCGCTCTGAGAGGTGTGTCCCTAGAATAAATTTACTTTTTCTCGGATGTATAATGAGGGCCTATTCGTCTTATTACGATAAAAGTCCTAAAAAATAAATGCATATTTATTAATTTTTATTGTATATTTATTAGATACATTGTATTATTATAATATTGCTTACAAATATACATACGTTAGGAGGCGCTATATGTTTAACAGAGATAGTCATAATAATTTTTTAAAGGCAAATTTACTTAGTCAAGCACTACCATATATTCAAAAATTCAATGGGAAAACCATTGTAATAAAATATGGTGGAAATGCTATGATAAACGAGGAGCTTAAAAATGCAGTGATCACAGATATAGTTCTTTTAAACTGTGTAGGTATAAGAGTTATTGTGGTTCATGGTGGTGGCCCTGAAATTAATAGTTTTCTAACTAAGATAGGGAAAAAGAGTGAATTTATTAAGGGTTTAAGAGTTACAGATGAGGAAACCGTGGATGTTGTTCAAATGGTCCTAGCAGGTAAGGTGAATAAGGATCTTGTGGCACTTATTGATAAAAATAATGGAAAAGCTATAGGCCTTTGTGGTATAGATGCAAATTTGTTAAAATGTAAAAAAGCTCAATCTGACCATGGTGATTTAGGCTATGTAGGTGATATTACTGAGGTTAACGAAGCTATTATTGAACATTGTCTTAATGGAGGTTATATACCTGTTATCTCCTCAGTAGCACTAGGGCAGGAGGATGGCAAGGTTTATAATATAAATGCTGATTCTGTTGCAGCGAAAATAAGTGCTAAGCTAAAAGCAGAAAAGCTTATTTTACTTACAGATGTACCGGGGCTTATGATGGATCCTAAGGATCCAACCAGTCTAATATCTGAAATAAAGCTACAGGATGTTCAAAGGCTCATTGATGAAAATATAATCAGCGGTGGCATGATACCTAAGATGGAATGTTGCGTAGATGCTGTGAAAAATGGTGTTGTTCGAACTCATATAATAGATGGACGGGTTCCCCATTCAATCTTACTTGAGGTTTTCTCAAATGAAGGGGTAGGGACCATGATATACTAAATATCTTTGTGCCGTAACTAAAAGAACATTACAATCAACTTATTTAGTCCAAATTAATTTTCTATCTCCAGTTTTCTTACCCTGCATGTATATATATTTTATATTTCCAAAATTATTGTTTATAAGTATATTAAAATCTCCACTCTTATGTATTGGATTTACTATACTATACCTTAATTTCAAATATATAGTATCCTTATTAATCGTATAACTATAGCCAGTAAATGCTTCACCACTGTTGACAGTTGTTCCAGATATTTTTATAGTTTCATTACTTACCATTACGCTTTTAACATACTGAGCTACTGTACTATCAGCTACTCCAACTGCAAAATAGGTTATAATACTAATTAGAATAATTGTTAAGGGAATAATTATCACTAATAAAAAAATTTTATGCTTACTCATCACAATTTCTCCTTTCAAGGTCGGAATAAAATACAATTGAGATTTTGATATTTATATGTCTATTTTTTTGTGACAATTTAGTTGCAAGTATGGCACTAAATTTAACTTTTGCACCTCCAAACTAACCCGTTGGGAAAATCTCTACGTTTTTAAAATATAGGCTAAAATTCTTTATACCAGGGCCTATTAATATTAATTGGATTAAACCCAGCAGATCTATAAAAATTCAGGTTATCTTCACTCCCTGCATCTACATATGCAGTTTCCACTCCCAAATTTTTTAGCCGCTTCAGTCCATCCAAAAGCATAGCGCTTCCTAACCCCTTTTTTCTATGGTCTGGGTGAGTGCCAACAGGTTCGAATTTAGCGATATGATTCATCTCGTCATACCATATTGTACAAAAGGATGTAATCGTGCCATCTCCAAGCATTGTAACTAAGTCTAAATTAAATCTATAAAGCGAGGATTTTTTTAGGTTAAGGTATATCTCTTCAGGTAAACTATATCTAGTAAATACTTTGCCCTCAAGCTCACACCTTTTTAATATATCTATACCTTCTTCAAGCGAATGAATTGAATACCCCTCCGGTAGTTTTGGTTCAGGTATTACTTTATTATTTAGATTTTGACATAATTGATACTCATAGTATTCTACACTCCTTTTATAAACGCATTTTTCTAATAGTTTATGCCTATAGTAATCATCATCCGTTGCCCAAATAATTATACTTTTGATATTTTTATCATTGTCCAAAAGGGCTATATTATTTTCTGCCCAGCTTATCATTTCTTCCTCAATATAACGAAAATTAGGGTGTATTTGTATATGAGCTTGTTTAGGCTCTTCTGAATTTATCATACCTATAATTTCGCCCTCTTCTGTTTCCCAAAGGAAAGTAGTATCTTCCAGTTTTTTATAGCCACCAAGTGTAAAAGCTGGTGTTAGTAAATATACCATGTAATCCCATCTAAAGGGTAACCAGCTATGCTGACTTTTATTGTTCAATTGATATAGCTTGCCTAAAAATTCACACACCTTAATAGCGTCCTCTTTTATATATTTTCTAGACTTAATCATAAGCCTACCTCCTGTTCTCATTTGTATGATCTCATACTACCTAATTATAATTTTAAAACAAGAGAAATTATAGATAAAAAACATTTCTATATAATTCTCTACATAAAAAAACTACCACTCATTGCTCTTGCAAGAATAGTAGCTGTATTATTATTTATTTTTTGCATATATAATTTTCCTTATACTATCTACAGAAAGAAAGAATTCTTTGGCTAGACTTTCAATATTATATCCGCTTATATACTTACAGCGTATATCTTCATTTCTACTTTTTATTGAAGTTCGAATTCCAGAGGCTTCCACCCACTTTTTTCTGTTATCTATTTGAGATGGAATATATATGTATTCACCTTGAATGTATTTCTGAATTTCTCTGACTAAATTTTCCGGTAAAATTAATTCAACTTTTATATATTTCACGTAGCTCAGCTCCTTAAATTTATAATCAAAATTTAAGAGACAAAGCCTGTATATATATGACCTTTATTTATTTTAAGCGACTTTACCTATTAACTCTGTGCAAATTGTCGCGTTTGTCATACCTACAGACTTTGCACAGAGCATTTTTCCCTTTTGACACTGTTTAAGTTGATATCTCAAATTATATCACTCCCTTTTTCCTATTTATATTATCCTTTATTGAGAATGCTGATAAACCTACTATTATTAGCATTAGAAAAGCAATGATTCCGATAGTGATAGATATTGACGCAGCCTTACCTAAGATCCCAAGGGTATATGGAAATACCATGCCCCCTAAGCCCCCTGCAGCAATTAATAAGAAATAAGCAGATGAAGAAAATCTACCCGCTGTTTTTCCCCCATATGCAACAATGGTTGGCCATATTCCTGAATAAGATAACCCAACTAAAGCCAATAATATCCAAACACTCATTTCTGTTTTTGAGAGAGCTAATAAAAATGTAAAGAATGTTCCTGCTATACTAAGTAATAGTATCACCTTTCGCATGTCAAGTTTGTCTGTAAGCTTAGCCGTAAATATTCTACCTATTATCATAAATCCCCAGAATATGGCTACTGAGAGTCCAGATTTAAAAGGTGTGGCATGAAATTGTTGTTTAAGCAGGGTTGATATCCATCCCCAAACTCCGACTTCTGCCCCGCTGTATAAAACAATAGCTACTATCATAATATTAAACTCTCTAATTTTAAATACCTTTCTCAGATCCTTAGCCTTTACCTCTTCCTGTTTCTTTAAGCCCTCCATCTTAAATAAACCCAATAATATACAGCTGATAACTCCAAATACTGCTGTAACTATAAACATTATCCTCCAGTTATAGCCTTGCCCCTCCAGATATCCAGCGGTTACAGGTCCAATTAATGCTCCTATTCCAAAAAATATTTGAGTAAAATTTAAGAAAAAGCCTTCCCTTTCCTGGTTTATCTCCACAACTAAGGTGCTCCCTAAGGTCTCCATTACTCCCCCTACTCCACCCATCATAATCATATATATGAGCAGGATATTAAAGGAGGGGGCTGTTGTAAATAATAAAGTAAATATAGAATAAAGCAAGGTACAGACTATAAGTATACCCTTTTTATTAAGTTTTGATGAATAGATAGAAAAAATCACATTGAATATAATGAACCCAAAAAAATTTGCAGTAAATAAAATCCCTGCCTTGTCTATAGAATAATTAAAATTCTTACATATTGGTATAAGAAGGGTAGATACAATAGTTATACCCATAGCGAAGGTGAAGACACTAAGTAATGATCCTATGGAAAACCCTATTTTATTTTTCACAACCATCCTGCTCCTGTAAAATTAATTTTTATCATGCTTCATATTTATTTATAATTTTTAACTCAGTCTTTTTATTTTGCATATTTATGTATTTTACGAGTATTGAAATTCTATTATCCTCATTTAGGCTTCCCCAATAAAATTTCAAGTTTTCTTCAATGGTATTATAAATATTTACAAGTTTTGGCTCTCCTTCAAATGAGGGAAGTGGATTACCATCTCCCATATACGTGGATAGGAAATGTCCATAACCAGGTGCTCCCTTTTCATAATTAAAGAAATTAACCTCTTTATAATTTCCGTCATTGTTTATGCTTTTATTGATAGCTAATTTATAGGCTATTTTCTTATCTAATTCTACAATCCCTGAAATTCTAGGAGTAAAGTTAGGACCATCTGGCTCAAAAGTTCTTGTCTCTATTGCTTCCTCAAAGCTATTACCTTCCTTTAAATAATCGTATATTGTATCTGTTTGATCTCCATTAGTCACAATATGATAATTATCCAAATATTTAACTGGATAATATATAATCAGGGAAGGATCTATTACTTTACTTTCATCATAAGCTCTGTTTCGAACATATCCCTCATCCTCTAAAAACACTCTGTTTCTGCTATTTTCACTTCGCCCCATAATCCAATAAATCTGAACATAGTTTTCTCCATCTGGAGTCAACCCCAGTATTATACCCCTCCCAGGATAAGAATTGTCTTTTAAAGCTTTCAAATTTATTTTGCTTATTTCTTCAAATTTCATAATTTTTATCATCCTTTCAAATACAATTTAAGGCAATTCATCCAAGCTCTTAAATTCATATCCTTCAGCTTTCCAAGCCTTAATAAGGCTATCTAGTATTTCAGCATTTGTCTTAGAAACCGCATGAAGTAGACAAATCATTCCTGGCCTAGAATTTTTAAGTAGATTAGCTTTTGCCACCTCAGGATTTGGCTGATTATTTATATCGTAATCCAAATAAGCCAAAGCAAAGAAAATTGATTTATACCCAAGTCTTTGAGTATAGTATAAGGATAATTCACTGAAATCTCCCATGGGTGGTCTGAAAAATTTAGACATTTTAACTCCTGGTATCTGATTCACTATCCTTTGATTTTCATTTAGCTCATAATCAAAGTCATTTTCTTTAAGAAAACTGGACATAGATTTATGGCTCACGGAATGGTTTGACACAATATGTCCCTCCCCAATCATCCTTTTTATCAATTCACTGTTTTTCAATCCATTAAAGGAATCTGTGGCAAAGGGAGTGGTTACAAAAAAAGCAGCCTTAACACCATTTGCTTTTAAAGTATCTAAAATACTCGGAGTATAACCATTCTCATAACCTTCATCAAAGGTTAGATAAATATCTTTTTTAGATATATCTCCAAAAGCGAAACCTTGATACTTGCTTAAAAGAGCGGCTTCGCTCTTTGGTGAATAAAGCCAAGACCAACCTTTTCTAGTGGAAGAAATACTCAAGGGATCAACTGTAAGGATAGGACTATGTTCCTTAGATTTTATTTCCTCCTCAGGTGATACTTCCTTACTTGAAACATTTAGCAAATTATTGCTACCTCTATCTTCAAGTATAGAGCTTGGCCTATATATAGGCTTACTTAAGATATTTCTTTTTACAACCCCTTTTGATACAATGGAGCCCTTTGAAGCAGATGAACATCCAGATAAAGCTATAGCAATTAATAAAAATATACTAATCTTTTTTATCAATTATTTTTTCTCCTTATATTAAACAAATAATAACTTACATATATTATATCATATTACTTTTTATATAAATACAGACTTTTACTAATCTTCATATAATGTGTCAAACAAAAGTGTAGGTGGTTCTTTAATTAAAACCCTGGTTTCAAGTGAAAGGGATGTAATAAGTTTACTAAGCTCTACTTCCTTTTGAATAGCCTCCTCGATACATGAGGCTGTTTTCTCTATCTCAAGAATGAGTGGATATCTTAATGTTGGACAAGACATTAACTTTAAGGCTATATCTAGCTCAGAATTATTACCAACTAAGTTTGTTCCAGAAAAAGACATAAATTTTTTATGTCCAAACTCCTCAAGAGCTGCTTTTATTAAAGCAGGATTTATTCCTTCTTTTTTTCCACATAATATCTCTAATATTCTACTATTTGCTATTCCTTCTGTTATCTCCTCATCTATCTCTTTTCTAACATTGTATATTTTCCCAATATCTACTTCTTTGTATCCTAGATATATCCTTTTTATTTTACCGATAATTGAATCAGATACTCTTAGAAGGCTCCCTAAATAAAATATATCTAAACCATACATCGTAGTTTCCCATTTTATTTCAGTTGTCAGACACTTCTTTAAAAATGGCACTACCGAATAGGCTTCCTCTTTACTTTCGAAAAAAACCCTTGTTTCTACTTCATATATAGACTCATTATCATTATCCATTCCGTTGCCTCTCTCTCACTTCAATTATCTAATAAATTCATTTAAATAGGAATTTAATCTCCCGTAGGCCAATTCTACTTCTATAGGTATATCCACGTGTACAATATAACTTTTCCCTTTTGGCCCATAGCCTTTATCATCATCTCTTAGTCTAGGAATTTCTCCCATGATTAGAGATAGAAATCTTTGAAGCGTCCAGGACAAATTGTGAATTAACCTTCCATGAATAAGTTCTATTTCCGGTAATATTGGCGAAAAATTAATAAACAAAGTAGATTTTTCTGCTTCCCATGCCTTAAGAAAAGATGCGTAGGTTCTAAGCTGCATAGTAGGATCTTGAATCAAAATAATGGATCTAGGAGAACTCCCCTTAGTTTTCAGAAGCTTTAATGCTTCTATTGCATTTGATCCGCAATTTGTTGAGGTGTTCTCTATCAATATGTCCTCTTCTCTCAGGGCAAAATGCTTTATCAATATGTCTTTGAGTATATCTGCCTCAGTTCTATCCTTTATATTAATATCCCAATAAATAGGATGTTCCGCAATTTTCTTCCTTAAAAGTTCTGTAGAATGACCTATCCCGCCTACAATCATAATTTCTGTAGCGAGGTCATTTTTAAAGGCAGTACCACCTATCTCTAAGGTTTCTAAAATGCTGCTACCAAGTACTATTATGAGATCTGCTTTATTTATCTCGTACTTTTCAATAAGTTCTTTTTTGCTTAAGAAAGTTAAATCTCTCCTAGCTAAAAAATTGGATATAACATTTATATCATATACATTATTATAGGATAGATTCAATTCCTTATCCATGAGTATCCCCTCTTTTTATAGTTAATTATATTACCACTAATTATTATATTCAACAAAAGCCAAAAATGCTATATGTATGATGAATTCCATGTTTGGATCTCAATAAAATAAGGCAAGATCTAATCTTGCCTTATCTTATTTTTCTACCAAGACAACTCTCTACCTAGCCAATCCCGTAGCACTAATCTATCCTCATCAGTACGTTTACTATCATGAGGGTCCCTGCACCGATCTCTTAAGAAATATGTTATTGCAGGTATAGCTGCTTCACTAGGTTCTAGATTACCTTCTTCTGACTTTTTACCAAACATATAGCCTCTAACCCAACCTGGGTGGTACAATCTAAAGGTATACCCCTCTGGTCTTAATCTGTTAAACATCATCATAACATTCATATTTAGTGCTGCCTTTGACATGCAGTAGCCATAGTTATCCTGACGATTGCTGTTATTAATACTTCCTGACTCTGAGGACACAAAACATAATCTTTTCATAGCACTTTTATCTGTAAGAGGCAAAAACGCCTCCACTACTCTTAAAGGTCCCAGTGTATTTACATTAAAAACTCTTTCCATTTCCGAATAATCTAGTCCCATACTTATCTTCTTATTGTAGGTTTTAGATATTATCCCAGCATTGTTAATTATCAAATCTACTATGTCCGTAGTTTCGCTTACCATCTCAGATGCTTTTTTCACAGATTCTTCTTTAGATACATCTAAAGGTATCAATATAAGATTTCCTTCATATTTTTTACAAAGATCAGAAAGCTCTGTCCACTGGGGCATATACTGACCAGCATATACCTTCCACCCCTTATCTAATAACCTTTCAGTCATAGCAAAGCCCAACCCTCTATCTGGTCCTGTAATAAATGCTATTTTACTCATGCTATACCCCCTACGTTAAATATTATCTAATAAGGCCATTCCCCTGAAAGATAGTCTATCATAACGAGTCGCTCCTCATCTTCTCTATCCTCAGTAAATAGCTTAATAGCTGGAATAGCTGATTCTATAGGTTCTAAATCTCCATTATTATTTTTACTGCCACTCATATAGGTACGTACCCAACCCGGATGATAGCTTCTAAAAGTGTATCCATGTGGATGCAAGTCGTTAAACATAATCTTAATTGCCATATTTAATCCGGTTTTAGATATACTATAACCAAAGTCCCTATCCCTATATGCCATTGAAATACTTCCCACCTCAGAGGATACAAAGCAAAGTCTCTTCAGTCCCGATTTCATTAAGGGTAAAAATGACTCCACAAGCCTTATAGGTCCTATAGCATTTATATTATAAGCAGCCTCCGCTCCCTTATAATCAATTTCTCCCCTTAAATCTCCCTTTCCACTAAAAATACCTGCATTACTTATTATCATATCTACATGATCTACCTGTTCCTTAACCATCCTAAAAGCTTTTTGGACAGATTCAACAAAAGAAACATCCATAGGAATAATAAATAGCTTTTCTTCATGCTTCTCTTTAAGTTCAGATAATTCCTTCCAATTAGCTATATACTGACCTGCAAAAACCTTCCAACCCTTTTCTAATAGTTCTTGACATAGCCCAAATCCTAAGCCTCTATCTGCCCCAGAAATTACACAAATCTTCTCCATTTTACCTCCAGATTATTAAATTAACCCCATTGACCATTTACTACTTCTAAGCACCAATTTTCTATACATTTCATTCTTAAAAGAAGCCGCATTATGTCCAGGGGATAGATACACAATTCTACCCTTTCCGTATTCCAGTGCCCAAGCTCCAGGCCATTGTTTTTCTTCGGATGTAAACTCTAGTAGCATAACCTTTTCTGTGAAGGGATCGAAGGCAAATTGATATGGTTCTTCATCCATTTCAAACTTTTCTATACCCTCCATAATAATATGTTCTGGTGCCGTCACAGTATATTTAAGTAGTCTATGCTCTGGATGTCCAGTGAATTTTGCTCCAAGCATTTGAGAAAGTTCATAGCTATTTGGAAGGATAATACCATTATGTAAAGCTAAAATAGCTCCACCTTGACATGCAAAAGACAATAAAGCGCTTATAAGCTCTTTATTTGCTTTTTTCTCCCACTGATCCACATATAAAATAACCATATCATATTTCATAAAATCCTCTAACTTTAAGTCCCCATAATCCTCTGTTGGGAATACTGAGATCTCATCCATTAATATTTCAGAAATCTCTTTATCCACCTCCTTTAGTGGATGCCAGTTTGCATTTTCATAATCTCCTAGTAATAGTGCACGTTTTTTTATAAACATTTACTTCAGCTCCTTTTATTTAATAATTCTTGTTATCTAGTTCTGGATATTATGTATATTAATTGAAAGATATAGTAATGTACTTTAATATATTGAAGTATTAATGGTAAAGTAGTACAATCTTTATTATACACTAAATTCAAAAAGACCAGCTAGTAAAAGTCAATAACTTTATTTAAAAATGTTGTAAAAATGTTTGATCAAAAAACTACACAACAAATAACCCTTTAAAACACACGAATGGTGGAAATAAAAGGTAAATTTACAATTAAAGATTATTATAATTTAGTTGAAAAAATATTAACTTGCCATTTGAAGGTTTTCAAAATATTTAAGCGGTTTTCTTGTTTGGATTGTTAAGAAACATTTGTTCATGAAGTTGTGGGTTTCTTTCTTCATAGGGACGTTTGTCCCTGAGTACTGCGAAAATGTAGTTAACAATTTTATGCATTATTGCGCCAAGAGCTACCTTGTTTTTCTTTCCAATAAGATTTTCTTTGCGATATTTGTATAGAATGCTGTTTACAGGCTTACCTGCTTTACTTTTCCTTACAGAAGCTAAAGCGATTGCGTAGTATAGTCACAGCAGTAATAAACCCAATTCCAGGCATTGCAACTAGAAGTGCCATATAATCTCTGAAGATTTTAGGAGTTTCATTACTTTCTGCTTGAGATGCTATTAATGACACTAAAGCTTCAATTTGCTCGTTAAAGGCTTTAATTAGCTTATTATAGGTGTTAGTACACCAATCTATTCCTCTACGAGCATGTTGTTTAAGTAATACTAAAATATCCGCCTTTGGGGCTTCAAGCACTGCTTTAGGAGAAGAATAAGCCGTTAAAAGAGCTAAAGAAGTATCACCAGTTGTATCTGAAAATACATCATGATATCCCGGGAAGAAGATTCTTAGATCAGAAGAAAGTTTCTTCTTGAAATTTGAACGAGAATCCGTAAGGCCATAGTAATAGTAATCTCGGCATAGTGACTTTATAGCAAAAGTAGCTACATCAAATACATCTGACACTTTAATATTTTGATATTTTGCAATTTTAGCAATAGAAAGTGCATCCATTTTATCATTTTTTACTTTTCTTATTGAAGAATTTTTGTTACTATTAGTAATAAGAGGATTTATAACGTAAGCCTCTA
>Ga0209125_1001038_pt1 | contig 29428 bp, 25 predicted proteins | sample BarGraIncub1131A_FD_184503 | JGI IMG/M metagenome (GOLD analysis project Ga0209125, IMG submission 184503) | Arctic peat soil microbial communities from Barrow, Alaska - Barrow Graham LP Incubations 11-31A (SPAdes) (version 2) | ecosystem: Environmental > Terrestrial > Soil > Wetlands > Peat... | reverse complement strand
TTACATGACAGGCTGTCCCATCACATATTTTTATAACATATGCTCCTTTTGGCTGTAGCGAAAAATTATCATAAAAGGTTGCTACACTATATATCTTAGCCCTACTCATTCCGAGCTTTTCTGAAAAATATGCAAATATCTCCTTGGGCAAATACCTATATATTTCTTGCGTATCTTGTAATATTGCAATGATATTACTTGATTTAAACTCATGATTTTCCAATATATTTTCTAAGTCATTAAAATTAATTTCCGTCTTCATTAATCTTCCTCCTCTATACATTGTTAAATTCTTATTTAAAATTGCATTGTTAAATTATTATCTTAGAATCATTGTTAAATTATTATCTCAGTTGTATTTTACAATATTTTTATCAAAAATACAATATTAATAATTATTATTCTTGTAATGTTTATATTTTATTACTCAAATACTAGTATATTTAATAAAATAATAATTTATTTGATTTTATTAAGTGTATTTTCATGCATCTTATGGTATAATATATGCTTTTGTGATAAAATTCACAACTATTCATGTTTAGAAAATGACTACATTACTTTTAAGCCCTTAAAATGTATATCAAAAATACTTCTAAAAAATAAAATCCAGAGAGATAGATTAATCTATCTCTCTGGATTCTTTGTATATATATTATATTAGTTACTCTTTGGTTTTATTACCTCTTTAGCATTTATATCTTCTATACTTTTGGGTATCACTTCCTGTTTTCCACTTACCATATTTGCGAGTACCATACTCATTATACCTTCCATAGCATTTGGTGTTTTTCCATCCGATCCCATTATTACCGTTTGTGGGACAAGTGGAGATTTGCTAATCTTTAATGCCTCTGCAAATGCTATCATAACACTTTGCCTAACTTGTAAGTCAGGTCCACCATATGCCTCGACTAAGGCTCTTGCTGCCGTTCCCTTTGCAATTCCTACCTTTGTTTCTTGCTCTGCAGTAGCGTCTGCAACTGCCTTGATATTTAGTGCTGTAGCTTTACCTACTGTTTCAAGTTTGAATGCCTCTGCACTTGCCTGAAGTTCTACTTGCTTTGCATTGGCACTGGCTGTTAATTCAATAGTCTTTGCCTGTGCTGCAGCTTGGGCCTCTCTTGTATACCTTTCAGCATCTGCTTCTTGAGTTCTCTTATATTTATCGGCTTCTGAAAGTTTTTGAGTTTTTAATGCTAACTGCTCAGCAAGTCTTAGTTCAGATTTACCTTTATTATCAGCTACCTCTATATCAATACTTGACTGGGTTAGGGCAGACTGTGCCATCGCTTTTGCTTGGGCTTCATTTAATTCTCTTTGCTTTTCAGCAGATTTTTGTTTCGCTTCATTTGTCTTAATTTCTTCCATCGCTACTTGCCTATCTCTTAACTGCGCAAGAATTTTTTCAATTCTTGTATCACTAGATGACGCTGCCGGTGTTCCAATTAATACTTCTTGTAGTTCCAAATCGTATAGTTTAAATTTGCCTGTCATTTCATCTGCTGCCTGTTGTTGAATTTGACTTCTATCTTGAACTAATTCTATAAGTGTTTTCGTTTGCCCAATATTCTTAAAATAACCAGCAATCATTGGGTCAAGAGATTGTTCAATAAGCATTTTAATATCCCCAAACCTTTGTATAACTGATGATGCTTTTCTATAATCAATGTTAAATACAACCGTTAAAGGTAAATTTGGCTCAAAAGCATCCTTAGTTATTAAACTGATTTCTTTTAAGTTATCATCTAACTTGTGTACCCCACTTTGACCACTAATCCACTTTAATATTACATTAGTTGTAGGCACAGGTACAACTTTACCAGCATAAGTATTAAATGCATACTTTCCTGGCATCATAGAATCTCTCCAAATACCTTTTTTACCTTGTTCTACAAGTTCTCCATGAGAATACCCTGTACCTGAAACATCCTCACCCTTATCACCAAAATAACTTACAACAACCCCTACATAACCAATATTTATTATGCTTTTAGGTACTATATCTACACTCGCAAACATTCTATTAATGAAATAAACACCATCTGTAAGTACTTGCATTTGCTTACCTTTTCTACCATCTGCTGCTAAAAATTTCTCTGGCTCTTGAAAGTTATTATGATAGAATTCATTGTTTATAGCATCACCAACAATAGGTGCTATAATTGCTCCATTGTCAGGTGTTGGCCCCTCATTAATAGTTACAATACCTATAGTATCACGGCTACCTGCCTTATTAACTATATTATTATATGAGGCTTCTATATCACTACCATCATCCTGCTGGGTATTTGGCTCAGATGCCTTTGAACTAGATATTATTACAGGATTAAACCCACTTTGCTTAGCTAAGTCACTTCGCATTGTTTCAATTTGAGCCGTTTCATCCTTTGAAGTAAATATTGAATGTACCCTATCTTTTGTAATTATTATAAATTGTGCTAAATTAAATGCGTAAGTACCCTCACGAAGAATTTGCCTTTGTGGTCCTTTTTGTCCACCATTATTTAAAAATGCTATAACATCTTGAAACGATTTACTTTGTGGTATAACCTTACCCAAAGTTTGACCATCCCCTAAACTTTCTCCAGACCTTGAAAATACATATGCTATTTGACCCTGTGGTATAGTTACGAGCCTTACCTTCTTAACTTTGTACTTAAAAGGCGTTTTGAAATGAACACCAGCCCTTAGTACTCCTGGTTGATAGCCTGCTTCTCCTTTGAGAGCTATAAGACCATCAGCAGGCACCGAACCAGCTGAACTCCACCATTTTTCGACAATACCTACTTCATCTGTTCCTATGCTTGTGAACCCTATCCCATAAGCAATTAAGATTAATACTACTACAATTATCCCTGCTATAATTAACATTGTATACGGAATCATAACTTCTACCCCCTTATAAAATATGTTTAACTCTATTATATGCCTTTAAGATTGTATTAGTCTATAAAAAAAACATCAAGATCATAAGATCTTGATGTTTTTTATGGTGCTCCATCAGGGAATCGAACCCTGGACACCCTGATTAAGAGTCAGGTACTCTAACCAGCTGAGCTAATGAAGCATGCTAAACAACTTCTTTATTATATATTATTTTTATGTGTTTGTAAATACTTATTTTATATAATTTACGTTGTTTTCCCTTCTTGCTGGTGCATTAGTTACCTCTATCTTTTTATATCCAAGGCAAAATGCATGCATTTGTTTATAGCCTTCTGGTATTTCAAGTTCTTTAATGAATTCTATGCCTTCTTCACTATTTAATAGATAGGTTATAAGACCAACCCAACAAGCACCAATTTCTAATGATTGTGCTGCTATTAGCATATTTTCAACTGCTACTGCGCAATCCACAGGTGCAGCTTTGTTACTTTTTTCTCCTGATACTAATACTACAGTTGGTGCATTGTAAAAAACATGAAATTTTTCATTGTCAGCAAATCTTCTAATATATTCATTATCAGATTTCTTTGCAATTTCCTTAAAAGCTTTACTTAACCTGTCTATAATATCTTTCCTTTGTATTATCGTAAAATGCCATGGTTGCATATTATTAGCACTTGGTGCATAAATTCCTGCATCTATTATATCTTTCACATGTGCAGCATTAAGTTGTTCCGGTAGAAATGCTCTTGTACTCCTTCTATTTCTTATGTTTTTTAAAGTTTCATTCATTTTAAAATCCTCCACTTTTATATTTTGTTTATCGATTATAATCATATCACTTTCTTTGTTACAAAAATAGATATATGTTATAATTATAGTTAATAAATTTAAACATACGAGGTGAAATGAATGATAGAAACAAATGGTGAAGTAGCAGCTTTAATAGAAAGTCTAAAAACTTCAGATGATAAACAGAGATCTGCTATAATAAATAAACTATCTCTAGATTATAACAATGCAATTCCCATGTTATGGTCAAAAATTGTAAATGAGGATAGCCCAAGGGCATTACTTTCTGTTATAAGGGATATTTTAAAAAAGGAAAAACCAAAAGGAATGTTCAAACGAACTATTGGAAATTCAAAGGAAAAGCTTAGCGCTCTTCTTAAGCATTCGGATCCCAAGGTACGCAAAAATGTATGTGGTGTCATTGGAGAACTTGGAGATCCTGCATATTTAGAATCTTTATATAATGCCTATGACTCTGAAGAAAAACTGTTTGTACGTTATTCATATGTACTTGCAATAGGTAACTGCGGGACTGCAAATGATGCAGAAAAATTAAAAAAGATGTTTGAGGCTGTTGTATTAAACGAAAAAGATTCCAAAGAAAACGACTCACTTGTAACAACTAATAAACACATTAATGAGGAAAAACTTGCACTAACAAGGGCTATAGATAAATTATCTCCCACAACAAGGCATGAGTTTAAGGGGTTCGAGAGTCCTGTACCAATGCTACTAACGGTTATGAATTATCAATATCAACTTACTTTGAAGGAACTTGATGAAAAATTAATAGATGGTAGACTTGTAGATGATGGGATACTTATTCGCGAGAAAGATTTAGATAAAATTTACACTTGCAGGACCTTTTATGAGCTTTTATATCCTTTAGCTGAGTGTGAAGATTTAAACTTTGATTATAAAGTAATAGCTGATGCTATTATAAATGCAAACATTGTAGATTTTTTAAATCAGTGTCATGATAATGACTCTAATGATCCTTTTGGGTATAGAGTTGAATTTAAAACAATGGATTCTAATAGGGAACGTTCAGAGTTTGTAAAAAACTTATCAAGAGAATTAGATGACCTTTCCTCAGGAAACTTAAGAAACAGCCCTTCTTCCTATGAAGTTGAAATTCGAATAGTTGAAAGAAATAATCTCTGCAACGTATTTGTCAAGCTGTATTCCTTTGTGGATAATAGATTTGACTATAGGAAAAAGGACTTAGCTACATCCATAAATCCTGTAACTGCAGCTATTGTAATAAAATCAATAGAAAAATGGTTAAAACCAAATTCTAAAATTATAGACCCCTTTTGCGGAGCTTCAACAATGCTTATTGAAAGAGCTAAATTAGAACAATTTGAATCTTTAACAGGAGTTGATATATTTAGGGAAGCTATAACGGCTTCTACAATAAATTCTAAGTTAGCTAATGTAGACATAGAACTTATAGCTGATGATATATTAGGATTTATACCTTATAATCTTTTTGACGAGCTGATAACAAATATGCCTTTTGACAATAAGTCCACAACCCATAATAAGTACGCAGACTTGTATAGTGGATTTGCAAATAAAATTTCTAGTCTTGTAAAGCCAGAAGGAATAGCCTTTGTATATACAATAGAAAAACAATTATTTAGAGAAGTTCTAATTGGTAATGAGAATCTTGAATTACTTCAAGAAATAAAAATTGAAAGTGGTAGGCTTACACCTCATGTGTTTGTCCTTAGAGTAAGATAAATCACACAAAATTCATAAAAATACAAAATTCTTTAAAAAGATGCACCTAAATCATTAGGTGCATCTTTTTTATTTACAAATTTATTCACGCCACCACGTATCTTTTGGCGAAACTGCCGAATGTCTTTTGTGTTTAGAAACTGTATATAACTTCAATATTTTCTCTTCATATTCTGTTTCGACTTCTTCACCTCTTAAATACATACAAACTTGATGATTTAGTTCTGTTACTTCATCTAAGTTTGACTTATTGTCCCACATGCCCGTAGTAGAAACTTTATCAAGAATGCATTGTGGTGCATTAAATATTTTTGCCATTTCATAAATTATACTTTTAGTTATTCCCGCAAGTGGTTTTACATCTGCTGCATCATCACCATGCTTAGTAACCATTCCTAGGGTTAATTTGGTAACATTTGAATAACCAGCAACTAAAACATCATAAACTTCAGCTAATCTATATATAACAGTCATTCTTATTCTAGCTTTTGTATTTCCTACACCTACTTTTGAAGGTGGTAAATTATGAAGGAGTGCAAGTGATTCATTTACAGGACCCGTTATATCGTAGGTTCTAAATACATCCGGTTTTATAATACGTACTGCAACTTCAACATTATCCCTGTCTTCTTTAACTCCAAATGGAAGATATAAATTAATTAACTCAAGCCCTGATTTTTTTATTAGCATACTAGTAACAAAACTATCTACTCCACCTGCAAGATGACAAACATAACCTTTTTTGCCTGAGCTAGCCGCATAGTCTTTTAAGAATGTAGTAATTTCCTCTATCATTCTAATTGCATACTTTTCGTTTGACTCATTTTCCAGAGGAGTAGGTATACCAAATTCATTCACTATTTCTTGTTGTTTAATTTTATTCATATCGAGCCTCCTAAACCTTATTTATAAGTTCATTATACCATACATTTTATAGATTGTGTGAAAATATTAACAATATGTATTTTTATAAAAATTAACTTATAATTCCCTATTATATCACAGTTTGTTTAAAATATATTTAAAGTATGATATTTATTTTATAGCCACATTGTACACACGCAACACCATTAGAATTAACCTGAATATGCAGCCCATCTCTTTCGATAACTTTATATCCACACTTTGGGCAGTATGTTGAGTTATCAATGCCGGGTACATTCCCTATATATACATAGTTAAGATGTTGTTTCGCTATCTCTCTGTCTTCAAACATTACCTCAATTTTAGTGGCGGGCTTATCCATCTCATAATTCGGAAAGTATCTTGATAAGTGAAGTGGAATATCTTTATTTATTGAGCCTATAAAACCTGCAATTTCATCAATTTCTTCACTAGAGTCATTTTCGCCACTTACGAGCAGTGTAGTTACCTCTACATGACACTCTTTTGCTGCAACCTTAATAGTATTAAGTACGGGCGAAACGCTCCCTCCACATATGTCTTTATAATACTTGTTATTAAAGGCTTTTAAATCAATATTCATAGCATCCACATAAGGAAGAAGCATCTTTAATGGTTCTTCTTTTATGTAACCATTAGTCACTAGCACTATATTTATATCTTTCAGTGTTTCTTTTAATAACCTTGATGAATTATATATATATTCATACCAGATTGAAGGCTCATTATATGTAAATGCAACACCTATATTATCTTCAAGACTTTTGCATACTTCCACCAATTTTTCTGGAGACATATATTCACTGTTAGCTCTTTTTTGAGAAATGGAGTGATTTTGACAAAAGCCACAGGTAAAATTGCATCCAAAGCTTCCTACAGAAAGTATTTTTCTACCTGGTTTAAAATGATATAGAGGCTTTTTTTCTATGGGGTCTTGGGCAATAGAGGTAATCTCTCCATAGTTTACAGTATAAAGAATACCTTCTCTATTTACCCGTACATTACATATACCGTGTTCGCCAGTTTTTATAAGGCAATTATGTGGGCAAAGTTTACAACGTATCTTATCTTCTTGGTTTACATAAAATAAGGCTTCTTTATCCATTTTTGCAACTCCTTTACGGGACATCCAAGTTAATAACGTGTCAGTATATTCGGATATTCGACTTGTTATTTATTTTCATTTCCCTTACTTATGCCTAATAACTTCAAATTTCTCTATGGTATAATTGTCATTTGAAGAAATCATTGCTTTATTTAGTACAATGCTTATCTGCTGCTCTATTGTATCAACCCCCGTAAGGTCAGGTAATAGCAGTCCACTTTTTCTACCACTCCTTACAATCACACCATATTTTTTAGGATCTAGTTCTTCTTTTGAAGTTTCTATAGGCTCAGTTAAAACATCTACGGAAAATACAATATCCTCAAGCTCTTCTTCTGATACATTATTAAACCTTGGGTCACCTTCTCCAGCTTCAACAGCATTTCTCATTATTTCTTTTGCAATATTCTCAGTTATTGGAAAAATAGTACCTATGCACCCTCTGAGCTCTCCGAATTTTTTAAGAGACACAAAAACTCCTCTTTTATTATCTATCATTTCCTCAGTTACATATATTGGTACATCCATGTAACTGCCATCTATTAAGTAATGTGTAAGACTTTCCCTTGCTAGCCTTACATAAATATCTTCATTGTTTATTCTTTTATTATATTTTTTTCTTTTCTCTAAAGTAATTTCTGGTAGTATATTTCTGTCACTGCTACTAAGTTCAAATTTCATTACTGCATATCCCACTCCAAAGGTACCTTCATAGGAAAGAAGTTCTCCCTTTATTTTATTCCCGTCCATAGCTCCAAGCATTATATAATAAGACCTCAAACCACATTCTCCAGCATTTCCTATCATTTCAGGATCTAGATTAAATACCCCTACTACATCGCCCTCTATTAGTAAATTTATTATTTCGCCATCGAATTTTTCTCCATATGGACTATAATCGTATGGACCTTCATCCTTAAGGCGATGAGAAAGATCCCCACTACCAATAAACACAGCATTTTCATTACTTTCTTCTACCACCTCTTTTATGAGTTTACCAAATTTATATAATTGTATCGGAGTAAGCCCACCATATGTAATATGAATTAGCTTAAAGGAATTATATTTATCTTTAATAAAATACAGTGGAACAATGCTGCCGTGATCCAGTTCATATTCTCTATCATATTTTTTAAGTAAGCTTCCATTTACCTTTACCGTTTGTATATTATTTTTATCAGACTTATCAATAATTTTTTTTGTTATATCCATGTCAATTTCAAAACTCATGGAAACTTTTGGAGCCCCAAATTGCTTTAAATTACCTGAAATAGAATTTTCATAAGAAAGCGCTATTGCATCTGAAAACATAGCTCCGTGTGGAGTCACGACTATTATTATATCTGGTTTTATTTCTGCTATTTCTAGTCCAATCCTTTCACAAGAGTCATATGTGTTTTTTATCCTTTTTTCCTCTCCACGTCCCACCTCCGGAATTATTATAGGTGGATGTGGCATCGTAAAATAATCTGTTATTTTACCCAAATTAATCACCTCTCACATTATTTAACTTCCATTACTTTACCCACTTCCTAAAATTCATATCCATAAAAATAAAAAATAGATACACCTAACTATCAGGCGCATCTACTTCGTTTACAAATTTATTTAACCCACCAAGTATCTTTTGGGGAGACTGGTGAATGTCTTTTATGTCTAGAAACTGTATATAATTTCAATATTTTCTCTTCATATTTTTCTTCAATATCCTCTCCTCTCAAATACTTACAAACCTGATGATTTAGTTCTGTTACTTCTTCTTGATTTGATCTGTTATCCCATATACCAGTAGTGGAAACTTTATCAATTATAGATTGAGGTGCATTAAATATTTTTGCCATTTCGTAAATTATACTTTTTGTTATTCCCGTAAGCGGTTGTACATCTGCTGCATCGTCACCATACTTAGTAACCATTCCTAAAGTAAGTTCGGACACATTCGAAAATCCAGCAACTAAAACATCATAAACTTCAGCTATTCTATATAATACGGTCATTCTTATTCTAGATTTTGTATTTCCTATATCTACTCTTGAAGAAGGTAGATTACGAAGAAGCTCAATTGATTCAATTACAGGTCCCATTACATCATAGGTCCTAAAAACATCTGGTTTTATAATTTTTTTTGCAAGTTCTACATCAGCCATGTCTGGCTTAATCCCAAAAGGAAGGGACAAACTAATTAGCTGTAGCCCTGATCTTTTAATAAGCATACTTGTAACGAAACTATCTACACCACCGGTAAGATGACAAACGTAACCTTTTTTGCCAGTACTCTTAGCATATTCTTTTAAGAAAGTAATAATTTCTTCTATCATTCTAATTGCATATTTTTCACCTGACTCATTTTTGAGAGGAGTAGGTATAGCAAATTCTTTCATTATTTCTTGTTGTTTAGTTTTATCCATATTGAGCCTCCCTAAACTTATTTATACTTTTATTATAACACAATTTATGAACATCTTGTTTAATTAGCAATTATTAACACCTGAAAAACAAAAGTAATAACTTATATATTAAAGAGAAAAAAGCTTCAAAACAACTTTTAGTTTTAAAGCTTCTTCTCTAAACACAGTGTGTTCCATTTTAATTTGCGAGAGTATTATTTTAAACTACTTTTTCCGTTATGGTTTTCTGTGGTATTTTTTCTATAGCATCTTTAATTGCACCAGTTGGGCATTTATATAAGCAAGTATTTTCGCTACACATTGAAACACAGATTTCACAATCTACTACTGCTAAATTATTCTCAAGTTTTATTGCATTATGAGGACAAGTCTTAACGCAAAGTCCACACCCAATACATCCAACAGTGCAAAGTTTACGTGTAATAACCCCTTTGTCTTTTGAATTACAATTCAAAGCTACATGAATTCCAATTGGAACTAATTCAATAACTTTTTTCGGACAAACTGTTTCACATACTCCACAACCTGTACATTTTTCGTTGTCAATAATCGGTAAACCCTCTTCACTCATTGTCATTGCATCAAAAGGACACTTTTTAACACATGTTCCAAAGCCAATACAACCATGTTGACAACCCTTTGGCCCTCCCTGTAGTAATGTAGCGGCAACACAATCTTGCACACCTTTATACACATAAGCCTTAATAGCTTTACTCACGCTACCTGCACATTTTACGAAAGCAACTTTTGGTTCCATTTCTGCTGCAATTTTACCGGTTAATTCAGCTACCAATTTTGCAACAGGTGCTTTACCTGGAGCGCAAAGATTTGGTGCTACATCTGGATTTGTAACCACAGCTTCAGCATAACCCATGCACCCGGCGAATCCACATGCTCCACACTGACCTTTTGGCAATATATCTTCAACAATATGAATCAAGGGATTTATTTCAACAGCAAAGCGCTTATTCGCAAACGCTAAAACTAAACCAAACATCATTCCAACTAATGTCATTACAACTAATACTGCAATTGCAATATCTATATTACTCATATTAATTACTCATCTCCTTTCTATACTGGTATCATTCCTGAAAAACCTAAGAAGGCTAAAGCAAGCATTCCCGCTAAGATAAACGCTACACCCAACCCCTCGAGTGATTTTGGGACATCTGCTAATCTTAATTTTTCTCTTAAACTTGCCATAAGGACGATTGCTAACATGAACCCTAAGCCAGCACCTACTGCAGATACTGTACTTTCTAAGAATGAATAATTGTTCTGTACATTTATAAGTGGTACACTAAATACAATACAATTTGTAGCAATCAGTAATAAATAAATTCCCCACATATTATACAAAGTAGGTGCATATTTTTTAATAATCATTTCTAAAAGTTGCACAAAACTAGCAATTAGAAGTACAAACACCACTGTTGTTAAAAATGTTAAATGAAACGGTTCTAATACAAAATGATAAACCAACCATGCCATCATAGAACTTAGTGTCATAACCGAAGTTACAGCCATTCCAATACCAATAGAAGCATTTAAGCTTTTAGAAACTCCAAAGAAAATACAAAGTCCTAAAAACCTTGTTAAAACAAAATTATTTACAATTACATTACTTGCAAGTAGGGTTAAATAATGACCCATTATATCTCACCTCTCTCAAGTTTAACTTTTTCGGAGTGTTTAATCAATATCTTAAAACCAGCTACTATATAGCCAATCAGTATAAATGCACCTGGTGATAAGACCATGATAAGTGCTGGATTATACCAAGAACCAATAACTTTTATTCCAAAGAAAGTTCCTGCACCAAGAAGTTCACGAATTGTTCCAAGAAGTAAAAGCCCAAGTAAAAAACCAAACCCCATTCCTAGTCCATCAAAAAAAGATGGACCCACTTTATTCTTCGATGCAAAAACTTCCGCTCTTGCTAAAATAATCGCAAATACAACAATTAATGCTAGATATATACCTAAAGCCTTATTAAGTGCCGGTAGATATGCCTGCAATACTAACTGTACTACCGTAACGATTGTTGCAACTGACGTTATATATACGGGTACACGAACCTTAGGATTTACTATTTTTCTAGTAATGGATACAATGCAATTATTTACAGTAATAACAAACATTACTGCGAGTCCCATTGTTAGTGAGTTTATCACACTACTCGTTACCGCGAGTGCTGGGCAAAGACTAAGTGCAAGAACAAAAATTGGGTTCTCTTCGATAATCCCTTTTTTAAATATGTTCCATAGCTCTCTCATATTATTTTCCCCCTACAAACTGTGTAACTTGCTCCACAGCTTCTTTAATACCTTTAGTTACCGCTTTTGAAGAAATGGTAGCTCCAGTCATTGCTTGAATATTATTTTTAATTGTTGGATCTTTTACAACTACAAGCTCTTTAGATTCTTTACCTCTAAATTGGCTCTTAAAAGGTTCTTTATCAGCGTTCTGTCCTAGTCCAGGTGTTTCATTACTTTCTAATATAGTAAAGTCAATAATCTTACCTGCTGGCGTAACTGATACAAGCATACTTATAGCTCCACCATATCCTTTACTTTCTGCTGGAACTACGTAACCAATTATTTTTCCTTTATTTTCAGCCATAAACCAATTACTTTTACCCTTTACTGGTACAAATGTTTCTGCATTCGTAACCAATGATTTCATTGCATCAGCCTTAATTCCTGCTGCGGTTTTAACTGCGACTGGTGCAGTAATAAAATACGTTGCAGCAATAATTGCGCCTGATATAAAACAGGCAATTGTTAAATTCATAGTGATTTGAAAAATACTATATTGTTTTTCGTGATTAACTTTAGGCTCAACATTCTTCTCATCTGACATTTTTCACTACCTCCCTTGCTCCAAATTTAATAGGTTTGATGAAGCGATCAATAAGAGGTGTAACTGCATTCATTAACAAAATAGAATAGCAAACCCCTTCTGGGTACCCACCCTTAAGCCTAATTAGGACAGTAATTGCTCCAGCACCGATAGCAAAGATTATCTGTCCTTTTTTTGTCATTGGAATAGTAACCATATCTGTAGCCATGAAGAAAGCTCCAATAATAAGGCCTCCAGCCATCATGTGAAAGAGTGGATCTCCAGTGAATAATCCGGTTGGTCCACATACCCAAGTTAAAATACCTACAGTTCCAATCATAAATACAGGTACTACCCAATTCGCATATCCTTTATAAATTAAATATATACCGCCAATTAGTAGTAAAACTGTAGAAGTTTCACCAATACTTCCATTTCTGGCACCAAGGAATAATGCTTTATACATATGAGGTGCACTTCCGAAAGTATCAACTAATTTTGCATATCCTTGCTGTTTTAAAATATTTAAAGGTGTTGCAGATGCAACTACATCGACCTTCCCGCTCAAGTTTGTCCAAGTTGTCATTGCAACTGGCCACGACACCATAAGAGCAGCACGACCAATATGAGCTGGGTTAAATATATTATACCCAAGACCACCCATAGCGTGTTTCGCTACTACAATAGCTAAAAATGAACCAACTACCGCCATATAAGGTGGTATAGCCGGTGGTAAACACATTGCGAGCAAGAATCCTGTTAAAAATGCACTTCCGTCAGTTATGGTTATTGCCTTCCCTCTAAGTTTTTGCACTATATATTCAAACAATACTGCTGACAAACTTCCCGCAAGCATTACAAATAAAGCGGGAGTCCCAAAGTGATATATTGCAAAAAGCGCCGCTGGCGTTAATGCCAAACTTACAGTCCACATAATTTTAGAAATAGATGCTTCTGCACGTATATGTGGAGATGTTGATATAGTAAAGAGATTGTCATTTAATTTTATTTCACTCATTTAGATAACGCCTCCTTTTTTTTTGCAGCATCTGCATTGTTTCTCATTTTAGAATACCTAATATATTGTACTATATTACGCTTAGCTGGACATACATAAACACAACTCCCACATTCTGCACAGTCAAAAAGATTCTGTTCAAGCTTTGCTTCTTTATACATATCTTTTTCTCCCAATATACTGAGCATGCTTGGATTAAGTCCACAAGGACAGACAGTTAAACATTTCCCACAACGAATACAGGGAGATTGCACTCCTGTATTTATATCTTTTTTACTTAACCCTAAAATTCCAGAAACTCCTTTAATAATAGGAATCTTTAAATTTGATTGAGCAAATCCCATCATAGGACCACCCATTATAATTTTAGCTGGTTTTTCTATAAAGCCACCACAATTCTCAATAGCATCTTCAAAAGTTGTCCCTATTCTTAGCAAAAGATTTTTAGGTTCTTTTATAGCACTCCCACTTATAGTTGTTACTCTTTGAATTAATGGAATTCCCTTTACCACGGCATCTTCGATTGCGACAATCGTACCTATGTTTTGAACAACTACCCCTACATCCATAGGTAAACTACCGGATGGCACTTCACGACCCGTAAGTACTTTAATAAGCATCTTTTCAGCACCCTGTGGGTATTTAGTTGGGATTGCCACAACTTCTACTGTAGTTCCTTCAGCTGCCTTTTGCATAGCAATTACTGCATCTGGTTTATTATCTTCAATTCCTATAAATACCTTTTGAACCCCAAGAATCTTCATTACTATTTTTATACCAGTAAGAATTCTCTCTGAATATTCGAGCATCATTCTGTAATCTGCTGTTAAAAACGGTTCACATTCTGCCGCATTAATAATTAGAGTATCAATTGTCTTTTCCTTCGGTGGTGACAATTTCACATGAGTTGGAAATGTGGCTCCTCCCATTCCGACGATACCTGATTCTTTTATGATAGCTTTTATTTCATCGCCATTTAACTTTTCCCAATCACGAACTAGCGGAATTCCATCGGCCCACTCGTCTTTGCCGTCATTTTCTATTACAATAGAAAGGCACTTACCAAATACCGGATGAGGATATTCTGCAACATCTATAACAACACCAGCCATAGATGCATGCACTGGGCTAGAAACAAAAGCCTCACTATTTGCTATAACTTGTCCCTTCTTTACTAAATCACCTTTAGCCACAATTGGTGAACAAGGCGCACCTATGTGCTGCCTCACAGGAATAATAACCTTACTTGGCGGTACAGCTATTTCTATAGATTTATCAGCTGTAAAACGTTTATTATCATTTGGATGTATTCCTCCACGAAAACTTTTTATCACTTTTCCACACCTCTTTTTTGCATATTTAAAATACATTTAATTATAGATTTATTAAAATTATCTTTATATAATGAAATTAAAAAAAATTTAATTTCTAATTTGAGTAATAACAGGTTGCATTTTGTCATTATTATGAGCGTATTTATCGAATTTTTTTATATTGAGCATTGATAATATGAATGTTATTATTCCACCCCCTATTTGAAAACCTATAATAGAATAACCAAGTTTCTTAGCTATTACTTGTCCAACTAAAACCCCTATTACAACAGCAACAAGAGGTACTATATATACTACAAAAGCTGCCACTAACATATTTGTATCTTTCATCTGAAATGAAATTCGTTGTCCAACCTTAGCTCCAATAGAATTTTTAGCATCAATTACTACTGAATTATCACCAGGACATGCGCCACAATTTTTGCACTCATTATGCCTGCCAACTTTGACTTTTGCAATGTTATTATCAGATATTTCTATTATAATTCCTTCTTCTTCTTTTACCATCTTTACTAATCCTCCCTTCACTACAATACTAATTATATTATATTCCTGGGGATAATTTCTATGAAGAGTTACCCCACCTCTCATAGTATAATAATCATTACATCATAAGGTCATGATAAAATTCTTCTATACACTACGTCGAATTTTGTATGAATTAAAAGTTCCATAACTCAAGATAGTTTTATTTTGGGTAAAAGTCAATAATAATTTATTTTTTAACAAGCCTCCTTATAATAACATTTATCTATTATATAAAAAAAGTTCTTATATAAATTCATACAGTATGTTTAATGTATCTTTTAACTTTACATAATGTTTTTAACAATACACGGTCATAATAGGCTATTTCTATTCCAAATCATTAAAATAAACTGTTATATTTATTTGTTATAGTACTATAACAGTTTTAATCATTAATTTTTTTATATTTACGTATTAATCAATTTTTAGTTCTACTTAGTTAATTTATTAACAATGTAACCTTGTTTGATGATAATATTGATATGACTTTAACCTCAATAACAAGCAAACAGAAGGGCTTAAGTAAAATGATTCACAATTTATTAATCTTATAACATCACATTAGACAGTATGGTAAATTAATAGTATTATCTACATTACCCACTATTTGTTAAATTTGTTTTGAATAAAAAAATAAGAGTAAAGTGATTATATTTCATCTTTTTACTCTTATTTATATATATTTTTCTTTGATTTATAATTTAATATCATATCATTTTATACATTAGTTCTGCTGGATCAAGAATAGGTATATCTGAATACTTTTTTAATTCAGCGTATAAATAAGGAAAGTGAGTGCATCCCAGAATAATAACATCTACTTTTATAGCACTATAAAATTCCATAACACTTTTTAATGCAAACTTATCTGCAATTTTTTCAGCAGATATACCCTTTTCTATATCCACAACAATTGGTAGTATGCCAATTCCAATAACATTACAATCCGGATTTACACTTTGCACCACTTTTTCAATACCTGCGCAGCTTTGATTATTAGCTGTAAGCACACCTATATTATTATAGTTAGAAGCGATCTTTTTATAAATATCAAAAGGGGTAATTATTCTTACATCCTTTTTTTTAGATAACTTATCCATATCAACTGCAGCACTTATTGAATTGCAGTATATTATTATTGTGTTTATATTTTCATATTTTATTTTATTTATTATATTACTAATTGTATTAGTGAGTTCAAATGGTGACAAAATCTGAATTTTCGATTGTTCCTCGGGACATGTGGATACAGGATATCCCAATGATTCAATTCCTTTTGATTTTAAAAACCCTATTCCCATTTTAGTATCCACAGGAGTTCCTCCAATAACAGCAACACTTATTTTATTCATATCTACTACCTCACATTTTTTAGAATTATATATCATATATTACTTATATTAAGTCTTTTATTAAAACTATTCTTGCAGGAGCACCATCTACTCCTTTAATTTTAAGTGGTAGTGCACACATTAAATATTCTGCCTCTTCAATTTCTTTTAGTCTAACACCCTCTATGATAATTACGCCCTTATTAAAAAGAGTTTTATGAGTTTCATGATCTGGTTGTGCTCTTTCTATTCCAAAAGAATCAATTGCAACTCCAATTATTTCTTTTTCTGCTAAATACTCTGCTCCACTTTTTTCAACAAAAATAAAATCAGGTTCAAATTCTTCTGTGAATGAATTTTTAGTTTTAAGTAATAAGAATTCACCCCTCCTAATGTTCTTACACATAAGATCATCTTTTGTTATACCACCTACAATTTTTGTCAAATCCAAAACCCTGCACTTTGTAATCAATTTATTTAAATCAATAGCATCAATAGTAGCACCCATATCATCCACGTGATATGGTGCATCAATATGAGTTCCTGTATGCAAATTCATACACATTCTAGATTCATTAATGCTATCCTTTGGAATTTTTCTATCAAATTTAATTACTGGTCTTTTTCCCTCTATATTCTTGTATACTCCCATTTCTTTTTCAATAGTCATAGATATATCATGTATAATCATGTTAATCCTCCTTAAAAGACGCAGTATTCCACCACTGTCTGCCATCTTTCTCAATTAAATTTGTTGCTTCCTCCGGACCTGTTGTTCCTGCTAAGTAATTAGGATAATTGGATTTATTATCTTGAAATCCTTTTTCAATACTTTCAATGAATCTCCATGAATATTCAAGTTCATCCCACCTTGTAAACAAAGATGAGTTATTTCTGATACCTTCAAGCAGCAGCCTCTCATAGGCCTCAGGCGAATCATTTAAATACTTACAACTTTGACAATAATCTAGTTCTACCTTTTCCATTTTAAATTCATTACCAGGTTTTTTAGCATTTATCTGAAAGAAAAATCCTTCTTCAGGTTGAATTTTTAAAACTAAAAGATTATGACCGATTTGTTTAAACTCCTTATAGTAATTAATTCCAGCAAGTTTTTTAAACTGAATAACTATCTCAGTACTTTTAATATCCATTCTTTTTCCGGCTCTTATATATATAGGTACTCCTCCCCACCGAAAATTATCAATATAAGTCTTAAGTGCTATAAATGTGTCTGTATTGGATACCTTTGATACTTTCTCCTCCTGTCTATACCCAACCTCTTTCACACCATCAGTAACACCCTCCCCGTATTGACCGCGAATGATATTTTCCTTAAAAGACTCAAGAGTAAAAGGTCTTAGCGATCGTAATACCTTAACTTTTTCATCTCTTATTGATTCCGGTTCAAAGTCTACTGGAGGTTCCATCGCAATCATAGTTAACATTTGTAATATATGGTTCTGAAGCATATCTTTTAAAATGCCAGCATTTTCATAATATGCCCCCCTATTCTCCACTCCTAGAAGTTCCTTTGAAGTGATTTGAATATTATCAATATAATTTGCATTCCATAATGGTTCAAATAATGAGTTACCAAATCTGATAGCTAATATGTTTTGGATCATTTCCTTTCCTAGGTAGTGATCTATTCTAAATATATTCTCTTCTGGTATAAGTTTTGATATATTATGATTTAAAATTCTGGCTGTTTTTAAACTTGATCCGAAAGGTTTTTCAATCATTATCCTCTGCCAACCAGTAGCTTTACAAACCATATTATTCTTCTTTAAATTTTTAATTATTCCTTCAAAAAATTCTGGTGCAACTGCTAAATAATATAATCTTTTGCCCCCAGTTTCATATTTAATATCCATAGTTTCAAGAAATGAATCCAAATCTTTATACCCTTTATCATCTGAAGTAAAATCAAAGTTTTTATAAAAAATACTCTTACTGAATTTATCCCACAATTTATCATTTAAAGGAAACCTAGAAAATTTCTTTGCATATTCGTACATTTCTGTCCTATATTGTCCATTTGTTTTTTCTCTTCTTCCTATAGACACAATTGTAAAATTTTCCAGTAATTTCTTCTCATACATTAAACTAAAAATAGCAGGAATAAGTTTTCTTTTTGTAAGATCACCAGTTCCACCAAAAATTACAAATATACAAGAAAGCTCTCTATCTATATCTTTCGCCATTTAAGTTTCACCTTCCTTCTATTTTTTAATGATATACCTATAATTATACTCATTTTTTATTCTTTTGTTCTAATTATGGAATATTAATTTATTACATAACTTACATGTTTATATAAATAAAATAGTTACTTTAATGAAATTCCATTCAAAACAGATATTTTTAAAAAAAGCCAACCTGTAAAAATTACAAGTTGACTTTATTTATATCCTATAAATCTACAATTGATACACCTTTCCCAAATATTGTTTCGAAGTCAGCAGTAAAATTTTTCGATACATTTACGGGTAGCAGGACTCACACATTTATTTGTTGCAAGTTCTTGTGCAAGTAGCTCACAGCAAGATCCATATTCAATCATAATCGTCTCACCATTTTCAGCTATATCTGATGCTAAGACTGCAATTTTAATAAAAATAAATGTATAGGTTGCTTGAGTTGTGTTAAAATTTGCCCAAATGTAGCACTTCAATTTGGAGAAAAAAAGTACTCCTTATTAAATAAAGAATACTTTTTTAATAGTTTTATTTCTTCTTCGCATTATCTGGCATTATGTTCAATATAGGAAATAAATCTGAGAATAACTTTTTCGCTGCTGGCACTGCCGTTTGAGCCGCATAATATTTATCTGCATTTGGCTCCTCTACAGTAACTATTAAGCTTACTTTAGGATTGTTCGCAGGAGCCATGCCAACAAATGATGATACATATTTACCGGAATTGTACCCTCCATCGATAATGTTAACTTCATTAGCAGTTCCAGTCTTCCCCCCAATATGATAACCCTCCATATAGGTTCCAGTTGCTGTTCCTTCTTTAACTACCCTTTCCAAATATGTTCTTAATTGTGCTGTTTTCTCTTTGCTCATTATAGTCCTTTCATTAAGATTATCAAACTGTTTGTCCGTAACCTTTTTACCATCTACCATATGAGATATTTCCTTCATAACATGTGGTGTTATCCATTTACCTCCATTAGCTATTGCATTGAAAGCAGCCATATACTGCACCTGAGTAACAGCAACACCTTGTCCATAGGACATTGTAGCGAGATCAAGAGGTGTTATGCTATTTAAATTTTTTATTAACCCAGTGCTTTCACCAGGTAAGTCTATGCCAGTTTTCTGTCCAAATCCCGCCTCTTTTGCAAATTTATAAAGTTTATCCTTTCCAATCATCTGTCCTAGCTTAACAAATCCAACATTATCAGAATTCTTAATTATATCGGAAAGATTCTCAACTCCATATTTCTCCCTTCGATCACTGTACAACGTAGTATTTCCGACCTTTATGCTACCATTACCTATAAAGCGATCCGCGTCGGTTACAGCATTATTTTGAAGGGCAGCAGCGGCTATTATAACCTTAAAAATTGATCCTGGTTCAAACACATTACTTATAGCTCCGTTTTTCCATATTTCCTGTGTTTCTTTATCTGTTTTACCTTCTACATAAGGCTTATTTAAATTATAACTCGGCGAATTCGCCATTGCCAATATTTCACCATTACTTGGATTCATAACTGTTATACTTACAGATTTTGCACCATTCTCAGTTAATGTTTCTTTAGCTACTTTTTCAGCCGCCTCTTGAATACGTTCATCTATAGTTAATGTCAAATCCTTTCCATCTATAGGTTTAACTGTAACAGCTTCCGTATAAGGCAATTCATTACTATCTCTATCCAATTCAACAACCTTCACTCCTGGAATACCCGCAAGCTCATTGTTGTAACTAAGTTCTACCCCACTTACTCCAGTACCATCTAAATTGGCATGACCGATAACATGGGATAAAAAATTGTCATTTGGGTATATTCTCGCAACATCGCTTGAAATTATTATCCCTTTATATTTCAAGGCCTTAATAGAATCTACTGCTTCCTTCTTAACTTTTCTTTCCAAAGATACAAACTGAAGTGGACTACCTTTGCTATTTTCAGTATTTAATATTTTTGTAATTTCACTATTTTTAACATTTAATATTTTAGATAATTTTTCAGAGGCTTGTCCCTCAGGTATTTTTTTATCTACTAAATATTTTTTCAATACAATTAAATCTGCATCAACCCTATAAACATTCATGCTCAATGTCAGTTCTAAACCATTTCTATCCAGAATATCCCCCCTCTTTGAAGCTATTCCTATAGTTTTTGTCTGCTGCTGTAATGCTAACATTTTATAATTAGTGCTATTAAAAACCATTAAATAAATCAGTCTGCCCACAAGAACACTCAATACTAGAGAAAACACAATACCAACTAAGAAAATTCTTTTACCCCGAGGCCTTTTTCTTTTCAATTCACTCACCAACCTGTCTTATATTTTAACTTAAACATGTATAACACTAAATAATTTTATTTATATATTTATATTACTACTCAATTATGGATAAATTATGAAGTCACTATAATAATATATGTTTTTAAATAAATTTACCACTTCTATAATGACAATGATAATAAATTAATTATATATAAAAAAACATAAATAAATTCGATTTACTCAAATCTACATATGTTTCACATTATAAAAATATATCTGATAGTTCAACTTGCAAATCTTCATCTTTATTACGAATCGTACACTAAACGTAACTATATTATTAGCTTATGTATTAATAAAGTAATAATCTAAATTTTATCATATCTTTCCTAATGAAACAATAATAATTTAGATAGGCTTATATTAGAGCATTATATAAAAATGAGATGTTGAGTTCAACCCAAGGTGGTATGTTGCATAGAAGGACTTAAACAGATTTAAAATCTTATTAGAATATATAGTTTTGACATGTTGAAAGAATCAATAAAAGTAGCAATGTGACTTTGAAATTCATTAACTTATGGTGAATCACAAAATGGTTCTTAATAATTCACCTTAGCTAATAGGAATTTTATAAATTAATTACATGCTTTAATGATGGTTTATTTTCATTTATTGGATTAAATTCAATTACATCTGGTAATTTCCAATTTCTTATTCCTCTGTTAAATCTCTGTGGAAATAGATAATGTGTTGCCTTATGCCCTTTTTTTCGATGTCCCATTACTTCTTCCTCAAACATGTACTTTACTTCGCTCATATGACATATATTAATTTTAATTTGTTTGAAATTAAGTTCACGTATAACTTCTAAAAATCTATCTACTTCACTTTCAAAAACCTTGGCAAAAAAAGCATTTTCCTTATTACCATCGCAAATTAATATTGGATTTAGTTGACTTTCATTAATAATAGCTTTCAATTTATAAACACTTTTCTTGCTCCTCCCCACAAAATATCCATAATTAATATGATTAGGATCATCATCCTCTGGGAAAATTACATTATATAACAATTGTTCTTCATTCATTTTAATCCTCACCTTTCTAATAAATTATTAGATTAATAAAACTAAAATCTTAAAAGCCTTTTCTTTATATTATGCGTTTTTGAATTGTGCCCGATACTACTATTATAGCTGTTCATTGTAAAGATTATGTTATCTAATTGTTTAGAGTTAGTTAATGATTTTATACAGTTAATTTAGCTTCATTTACTATCCAATAAATATTTATGTTTGTGCAAATATTTTATCATCTTCTAGTTTTTTCCTACTACCACAATAATATGGTTTTTCTTAATAGTTTATACTCAATTTCTTACTGTTCATCCTTTATTTAGAATTCGTTTATTTAATTATACCTTATCTGTATTTTTTAGCAAGGGTATTATATCACAAGTTGATTATTTTTTCTAATTTTCCATAAAAAAGCTCACGGGATTATTGAAAAGTACCGTAAAGACGTCTTCATTTAAAGGCTTATTAAACTAAAAAGGCCCCAGCAGTTATGCCAGAGCTCGTACAAATTTATCAATATAAAACTCATTTTCGTTTAAATTATATTCATCCTCATTAATTTTGATTTTACCTGAATAAAATTGAACATTTAACGGTACAATATCCATAATTAAATCATTAAAATTATTCGGCTTTAACCTTGGTTGATGTATTTTAAATTTTCCGAATGCGTCTTTGATTGTGATTTTTTCTAGTGATGTGCGCAAGGATTTAATTGTTCCATCATCACTAAAATTCAAAGAATTTATATCTCCATTAAGGCCAATAGCTTCGTAATCAAATGCATGTAATTCTCCAATTGTAGTATTGATTAATGTTTGCTTTCTAGGTTCACAGGATTTGATTGCTCCATTTGGATACAATGAGAACCCTATACGTGTTTCAATTGTTCCATAAAGTGTTGTTATATTAATATAATCTTTTGGCCATAAGGTTACGCTTTTTACAGCCCCAGATTCATAAAAATTAATACCAATAATTTTTTTCTTAAGGCTTCCAAACTCAAAATTCAAATCTAATTCTTCTGCAAGTTCATATTCATTTTGCTCCGTCCAATATGCCGTTATCTTGCCGTTCAATGGGAAAATACGTTTTATCTTTCCGTTTTCATGAAATAGTGCAAGTTCTGCTGGTAGCTTTCCAATACTTGTGTCTATTGTGGTTTGCTTTTGAAAAGAAATGCTTTGTAAATTTCCATTTTGATAAAATGACAGAGACCTTTTATACTTATGTCTTACTTCTTCTTCATCATATTGAGGAATTAAAACTCCATAAATTGTTTTTATTTCACAGTATTCGCTTAATTTACATTCTTTTATAACTCCCTCAGTATAAAATTCAATGTTACTTATACCCTTAAGCATACCATATTTAGTTGAAAATTCCTTCATATTATAGCCTCCAAAATTAAATTTTTATACTATCTATTACTCCTTGCATACCTTAGGATAAACCGTTACTTTAATTTCACTTTGGCTAATAGGAGTGCTTTCCATTTTCAAATTTAGCTTTTCAAATTCAGCATGAAACCATGGTGGAATATGGCCACAAATGATTTCCAATTCATAAAAAATTGTAGTACTTAAAAATGGTATTAATATGCCCTTTGAAGTAAGGTTTTCTTTATTTTTTTGAATTTTTTTTAGATTCACAGAATAATATCCATCCTTAATCTTTTTTATTATAGATATATCACCTTCTAATTTTTCCAGCTCCATAGCTTTTGCTTCTTGTTCTTCCCTATCAAAAACAAACTCTAATAAATCTTTAGGTGTACCTTCTAATTCCCAAGTGTTAAATCCCATTCCATCAAGAATATTATATGTCATCCCTTTTATTTCTCTTCCAACAAAAACCTTGCAATCTCCTAATGATTCTGCCATATTAATAATGCTTCCTCTGATTGCTTTTAAATCAGCTATATTATCAATTCTAAATATAATTTCTTTAGTTATTTTCCATTCACCATTGCCTCCTGAATAAACTTTAATTATACCTGGTTCCGTTATAGATTGTGTTTTACCACTCATATCTTGAAATACTGCAATCTCCATTGATAATTAACCCCCTTATTTTAATAAAATATAATGTGATTGTTATATCAATTTCTTATTTCTATTTAAGGCCATTATTAATTTATCGTAATCGCAATTACCTGCCCGTTCGCCTATTCCTCCGAATGTAGAATCTACAAATTCTGCTCCAGCCATAACTGCGGAAACTGAGTTTGCAACGGCCATACCAAAATCATTATGCGCATGGAATTCGATGGAAATATCAATGTTTTGTTTTATTTGCGTAATTAAATTGAATATTTTATCTGGATACATTATTCCCACAGTGTCCGCATATCTTATGCGCTGAATGCCAAGTTCCTTAGCTTCGCGAATAACCTGCATTAAAAACTCAGTGGAGGTTCTTGACGCATCTTCAAGTCCCACCACAACCTGAAAACCTTTTTCTTTAGCATAATATACACTCCGCTTCATTTCATTGATAACCCAAATTCTATCACGTCCAAGTTTCCATTTTATTTGTATATCAGATATGGGTACTGATATGTGTATTATATCTACCCTGCAATCAATAGAATGGTTTATATCATTTATATTCATTCTATTCCATGCAGAAATCTTACTTTTTAATCCTAGGCTCATTAATTTTTCAATGCTTCTTTTTTCATCTCCGCCCATGGCAGGAGTTCCAGCTTCAATTTGATATACATCTTTTGAAGCTATACTTTTGGCAATTTCTATCTTTTCATTAAATCCTAGCTCAACCCCAGCCATTTGCTCACCATCTCTTAGCGTTGTATCAACTATTTTATACATACTGTGGCCTCATAATCCCATTACATATATCTATAAAATCATTATCTGAAAGTTCCATTTTGTTCCTTATGCTTTTGCTTTTAACCATATCTAATATCTTAACAATTTCTAAAGTGCTATAATTGTTATCCATGCCAAGTTCTTTCAATTTTGCATTTATAGAATTTTTACCAGAGTGCTTACCTAAAGAGAGTTTTCGCTCCATTCCAACCATTTCAGGCATAAAAGGTTCATAGGTTACTGGATTTTTATCAATACCCGCAACATGTACTCCAGATTCATATTTAAATATATCCCTGCCGATAACAGGCTTATTATTAGGTAATTTAATATAGGTTATCTTTTCGTATTGATCTCTCATTTCTGAAAGCAAGCAAAGTTCTCCATTTACTTGTGCGCCCATAATAACCTTTATAGAAAGCAATAATTCTTCTAAAGCTGTTGTACCATAAATTCCATCCGTGCCACAGAAGGCTGTGGTTACATAATCAACGCCCTTATAAGCAGCCTGAAGACCTGCAGCGGTGGCCATAGAGAGTTCATCGCAAGCATAAACGTTTGTCTTCACATTAACATTTTCTTGTACATAGTCATTAGTAAACCAGTTATTCTCGCCTTTAAATCTTATAGCAAAAAATCTTCCTAAATCCATGTCTTTCCCTATCTTTTTCATAAAATCACCACTATGAGTATTAATATCAATTTCTAATATGATCTTGAAATCATAATTTTCTTCTATATAATTAATTTTAATAAATTCTAAATTCACTTCCCTAACTATAATATATTCTATTTTATTTGATTTACAAGTTTCTAATTGATCCATTCTATCAATTCTTAAAATAAAATTTTCTAATCTTATTAAAGGCCTTACAATATTAAAAGTTTTCTCATCAATCTCAAAAAAATCAACTCCGACTTTTTTTAAATTTTCACAAAATTGAGACAACCCACTTTTATTGAAGCTTTTTTGGGTAATATTTATTAATGTTCTATCGATAATAAAACTTTCTTTCCCAGCTATAACTATAGACATTAATACCACCCCCTTCTTTGTACAAATATTCTAACTAATAGTAACATTTAAAATAAATAAAATATATAAAATCTGAAAACATTAATGTTATCAGATTTTATATTATAAAATTAAAATTTTAGAATTTATTTTTTTAATCATATCTCTAGTCTTTTTACGATTTCCCCATTTATTAAATGCGACTCTACAATTTCATCCACGTCATCCGGCGTTACCTTGCCATACCAAGTGCCTTCAGGATAAACAATGACTATTGGTCCATCATTACATATCCCAAGGCATCCTGTATTAGTTATCATTACTTTATCGCTGATATCATTCTCTTCAATTGATTCTAAGAAATTTGTTACAATCTCACTAGATGCATTTGAATGACAATACCCCTTTTGTGTTCCATTTATTCTAGAACTTGTGCAGACGAAAACGTGATATTCTGGTTTTTTCATGATACTGCCTCCCCTACAATTTTTCTAATTCCATTTCTAATTTCATCACATAATAGATATACCTCTATATTTTTCTTTTGAAGTTTTTGTTTCGGTATGTCACCAATTCTAAGTGCAAGCACTCCAGAACAATCCTCGATTGTTTTTATTATATAGTCGATCTTATCCGCGTGGCTATCATCACAATCCTCAATACCTGTGCAAAATTTAGGGATCTTTCTTTTTTCAATAAATTTGGCATCGCCACTTGAAAACTCGTATATATAGAATTCCTCTGCATGTCCAAAATGTTGATCCACATTAAGACCTGACTTAGATGCTACTGCAAATCTAATAGGTTTAATATCATCTCTTCCAGTTGGTTGTAGATCCTTTGATGTTTGTGATATATCATTTCCAAGGGTTCCCACAGCATCCGCTCTACATTGTTTACAGTGGTACATTTGTTTAAGATCTAGTTCGCATTTCTTTCTCATAACTAACAATTCTTCATTATTGACTGTTTTAATGTGTTCAAATTTACTTCCTGGTGCATTTATCATTGGCATAATATTTGTCATAAAGGCTCCACATTCTTTAACTTTTTTAACAGTATCTTCAATTCCACTATCATTTATACCTTTTACATAAACAATGTTTACCTTGCAAATAAGTCCTTTTGAAGTAAGGTACCGAAGACCTGATAATTGATTTTGTAGTAGTATACGTGCCCCTTCTATTCCAGTATATTTCACCCCAAGATAGTTAATTTCCTTATAAAGTTTTACTCCTATTTCTGGATCTACAGTATTTATAGTGATTGTAATATGTGAAACACCAAGTTCTAATATTTCATTTGCATAAAAAGGTAACATTAGTCCATTTGTAGATAGGCAAAATGTAATTTCAGGACTTTCTTCTTTTATTAATTGGATAGATTCTTTAACCACATCAAAATTGGCTAGTGCATCTCCAGGACCTGCTATTCCAACTACTGTAAGATTTTTAAGTTTACTTTTGAATTCTTTAAATCTTTCTAGTGCTTGCACTGGAGATAATATTGCACTTGTAACTCCAGGTCTACTTTCATTTACACAATCAAATTTACGGCTGCAATAGTTACAACTAATATTGCAATTTGGAGCTACAGGAATGTGTATTCTAGCATTTCCATGTGCACAGTTATTAAAACATGGGTGACTTTTGGTTCTCTCTTCCATACTAATTACTTTTTTAATTTGAACCGCAACAGAAGCCTTAGCATCATCTTTTGTGTTATCATAATATTTATCATACATATCTTTTCTATAGCCCCTTTCTTTTCGCTCTAAGATAGCATTAGTGATTTCATCTAAAAATCTTAATGAACCATAATATCCTACATTAACTGCCCTTTGGGCACCAACCCTATCATGAATAGGAAACCCAATCCTTATGAGCTTAATTCCTAATTTTTTCTCAAGCCGTCTTCCATTTGAATCTCCAATTAATAAATTTACAGAGAGCTCCTTCGCATACTTTTCAATAATATCAAAATCGCTGTCGTCTATTATAATAGGTTGAATCTCAAGGTCCTTTGTAAGTTCTTTTAAATTACTTACCAAAACTTTATTTTTAGACCCGGTAGCTATTAGTAATGGTTTAATTCCATTCTCAACACATAATGCAGTAACTGCATACACAATTTCTGGTTCCCCGAATATAATTGCTTTCCCTTCCCCATTATATTTGTGGGAGTCAATTATTCCATCAAGGTAACGACCTCTTTCCTTTGCTAATACCTTTGGAATTTCTTTCTTGCTAATTTGAGATATTAAATTTATAAAAACATCTGTTGCTTTTATACCTATTGGCACTGCACATTTAAATAGTGGAACTCCAAAAGTTTCAAATAGATAATCCCCTGCTGTAGAACCAATCTCTGCACTGCAATCCATTTCTATGGTTGCGCTTGCACCCCCCATTAAACTTATATCATGAAGATTCGTACCTCCTTCTGGAATTTTATTGTATATTTTAGCGTAACCTGAATCCAAAGTATCTGATACATCAGGTAATATTGTGTACTCTACATCAAAACAATTTAAAATATATTTCAATTGCCTTATATCTCCAGGATTTATATTTGCGGCAATTATATTTATTTTGTTATTTTTCACCTCACCATTACTTAAAGCTTCAACTAATCTCCTAAGTGTCTTATAGTAACCTTCAGATTGGGTACCTGAATAAGCAGGTGTGGATATTGGAATAATCTTAATGTTCCTAGATTCTAAATTTTCTTCTTGAAATTCTGTAATTATACCTCCAATATCTTCCCCAATAGTTTCTGCCAGGCAAGTTGTTAAAACTCCAATAACACTCGGATTATATAATTTTATTATATTTGTAAGTCCTAATTTTAAGTTTTTAGATCCACCATAAATTGTTCCATCTTCAGTAAGCGACGACGAGGCTATATCTATTGGTTCATTAAAATGTGTTGCCATATGCCTTCTTATATAGGTACTACACCCTTGAGATCCATGGAGTATCACCATACTGTTTTCAATTCCCTTAAGAGCCATTACCCCACCAAGTGGCATGCACATCTTGCAAGGGTTAACACTCAAATTTACAGAATTTTTGGTTACCATATTAACACCTCCTTCTTTATATAAACTTCCAAACTGGACTATTTATTGTCAAATC
>Ga0209125_1001036_pt1 | contig 29548 bp, 27 predicted proteins | sample BarGraIncub1131A_FD_184503 | JGI IMG/M metagenome (GOLD analysis project Ga0209125, IMG submission 184503) | Arctic peat soil microbial communities from Barrow, Alaska - Barrow Graham LP Incubations 11-31A (SPAdes) (version 2) | ecosystem: Environmental > Terrestrial > Soil > Wetlands > Peat... | reverse complement strand
GCTGGCGTGCTGTGTTGTCGGTGCCGATCAGCAGGTAGCCGATGATTCGACCGGCGGTGTCGCGCAGGGCGGTAACCGAGACGAGGGCAGGAAGCCGGCTACCGTCCTTGCGGATATAGGTTAGTTCGTAGATGTCCTCGATGCCGCGCGAGGCCTTGAAGACCAGTGCTTCGAATCCCGGCGCGATGGGCGTGGACAGTTCGACGCTCAAAGCCTGGGCGCGCGCGATCAGTTCCCGCGGATCGGAGATGGCGGCCGGGGTGATCTGGTTCATCACTTCGGCGGCGGTGTAGCCGAGCATGCGTTCGGCGCCGACGTTAAAGATCTGGATGACGCCGTTGGCGTCGGTGGCGATGCTCGAGAAATTGGCGCTGTTGAAGATTGCGCTTTGCAGCGCGCCCGCCTTTAAAAGGGCTTCTTCGGCTTGCTTGCGCGCCGTGTTGTCGGTGCCGATCAGCAGATAGCCGATGATTCGATCTTGCGCGTCGCGTAGCGCCGTGACCGAAACGACCGCCGGGAAGCGGCTGCCATCCTTGCGGATATAGGTTAGCTCGTAAATGTCCTCGATGCCGCGCGAGGCCTTGAAGACCAGCGCTTCGAAGCCTGGCGCGATGGGCGTGGACAGCTCGACGCTCAAGGCTTCGGCACGCGCGATCAGTTCCTGCGGATCGGATATGGCGGCCGGCGTGATTCGGTTCATCACTTCGGTGGCGGTGTAGCCGAGCATGCGTTCGGCGCCAACGTTGAAGATCTGGATGACGCCGTTGGCGTCGGTGGCGATACTCGAGAAATTGGCGCTGTTGAAGATCGCGTTTTGCAGCGCACCCGCTTTCAGCAAGGCTTCTTCAGCCTGCTGGCGCACCGTGTTGTCACGCAAAATACCGGTGAAGTAGCTTTGGCCGGCCAGCGACATTTCGCTGACCGCGATCTCCAGTGGGAAAGTGCTGCCATCCTTGTGGCGGCCGATGACCTCGCGTCCGCGACCGACGGCGCGCGCTGCTTCGCTGGCGCGGTAATACTCGATGGACACTTCTCCCGGGGCTGGCTCGAGCTCGGGGATCAATACGCTGAAGTCCAGTCCGATCAGCTCGGCGGCGGTATAGCCAAACAGGTGCTCGGCGGACGGGTTGACTGTTTCGAGGATACCACCTAGGGCGCGGATGGTGATGACGCCGTCCTCTACGGTATTGAGGATCGTCCGGACCAGCGCGGCGCTGTCGCGCAACGCCTGCTGCACGGCGTATTCCTCGGAAACATTGCGGAAGACCAGGACGGCACCGATCACCTGCCCGTCGCGGTCGAGAATCGGGGCGCAACTATCGGCGATATCGCACTCGCTCCCATTGCGGGCGATCAATACTGTGTGGTTGGCGAGGCCCTGTATGGTGCCGTGCGCCAGGGTTTCGATGACCGGGATGACGGCTGCTTGTCGGGTTTCCTTGTTGACGATGGAAAAAATTTCGTCCACCGGACGACCGCTGGCTTCCGCCTGCGTCCACCCGGTCAGTTGTTCGGCAACGGGATTGAGGCGGGTCACCTGGCCTTGGGCATCAGTGGACATTACCGCATCGCCGATCGAATTGAGCGTCACGGCGAGCCTTTCCTCACTGTCGCGCAAAGTGAAATTGGCCTGTAGCAGCTGCTCATTCGTCGCCTCCTGAATCTCGAGCAAATGCCGGGTTTCAAGATGGACCAGATTCTTCAGCCGTTGTTGCGACTGTCGATAGACAAGATAAGCAAAGGCAAGCGCAAACAGCAGCGTCAGTAGGCTGGCGACAACGATGAGGGTGAACATGCGGCGCATCTTCGACTGGAACGCGGCTTCGTTCTGCGCCAGCGCGTTTTCTTCAATCTGGGTGAAACCGCTCATCTCGAGACGAATGGAATCCATCAGATGCATGCCCTGACCGTTGCCGACCAGTGCTTCGGCGGCGGCCACTTGGTTAGTGCGGCGTAACTCGATGACCTGCGCCATTTCGGCCAACTTGGCTTCCGTCGACGGCGCCACACTATCCAGTTGTTGGCGAGCCGCCGTGATCGAGGTCAATTGGCGTAATTTTTTTAGATGGTCGCCAATGCTGTCGCGCACCAGCAGATAGGGTTCCAGAAAAGCCTTGTTGCCGGTCAATGTGTAGCCACGCTGGCCGGTCTCCGCATCGCGCAATTCAGATAGGAAATGGTCCGCACTTTGCGTGACGAGATAGGTGTGATTTCGTACCGCCGCTGCTTCCTCGATCTGTCTAAACGTCCAGAACGATCCCGCTACCCCCAGCGCAACCAGCAAGGCCGCAGCTGCCAGCGAAGCGATCGTCTTTTTCAGGGTTTTCAAGAAGACATCGCCTCTCTTGCGCAGCAAGGTCTCTTGTTCTTGGCGATCCTCGAGGGCGTTTGCCCAGCCAACGTCGCTGTGGCTAACGGGCTGGGCGGAGATTTTCTGGACATGATTACCTTTGTGAGAAGACGCGAAGTAGTCTGGCGGGTCGCGTGGCCAGAGGGATAAAGAACTCGTCGCTTACTTATACGCTGATCTGGCTGCGGGCAAATGAATGCTTTTGCCAGCCCTGAGCCGGGACAAGCCGGCGATCACGGCCCAAGGCCTGCTCGATCGTTTTTTTGCGGTTACGTTTGTGTTTGGCTGATTGTGCTGAGCCTTTTTCCACTTTACGCCACGTCAGCACCGCGATCAGTTCGCTGACGCACAGACGGAATTCCTGCTGAAGACCAGTCTCTAAATCAGACGGACGCCTGTGCCCGAATGCGGCTGCGGCGCTTTGCCCAAGGTGACGGTCCCGCGCTCAGGCCGACCAGTTCGCCTGTCTCGTTCGCCTCAGGATTCATGATGACCGCCCCATTGCGCAGTTTTGCCGCGCCGCCCTCCTTGTCTCGCGTTGGCTCACAGTCGGTGGAGCTGCGATGCCGTCAGGTATTCGGCGACGCACTGGCCGTTGCCTATTGGAAGTTTTCGGACCACTCATGATCGGCTTTGACTTTCATCTGTGGCAGCACTTCAAGGCGATCGCGGCGCCGTACTGGTCTCGTGAAAAGAAATGGCAAGCGCGGGCCTTGCTGTTCGTGCTGGTTCTTCTGTTGTTGGGGCAGACGGGCTTTTCCGTATTCTTCAACCAACTGACGGGGGAGTTCACCTCGGCCCTGGCCGCCAAGGATGGGGACCGCTTCTGGACGGCCATCAAGCAGTGCCTGCTCATCCTGCTCGTGGCGGTGCCAATGTATGCCTTCTACTACTACGTACGGGACAAGCTCGGCCTTTATTGGCGGCGCTGGATGACGCGGGATTTTCTCGGCAGTTACTTCAGTAACCGGGCGTATTACGACCTCAATGCCAGCAACGAGATCGACAACCCCGATCAGCGCGTGGCCGAAGACATCAACACCTTCACACAAAAATCCCTGCAGTTTCTGCTCGTGCTGCTCAGTTCGCTGCTGCAACTGATCGCCTTCTGCGGTGTGCTCTGGTCGATTTCCGGAGAGCTGGTCGTTTTTCTGATTTTCTACGCGATCACCGGCACGGCGGTTACCGTACTGGTTTTCGGTAAGGTACTGATCGGACTGAATTTCTACCAGCTCAAACGCGAAGCCGATTTTCGCTTCAGTCTGGTACGCATTCGCGAGAACGCCGAGGCAATTGCCTTCTATCGCGGCGAGGCGCGCGAGTCCTGGGAAGTTGGCCGGTATTTTAACGAGGCCTTCAGCAACTTCAACAAACTGATCCGCGTACAGCTGAGTCTGAACCTCTTCCAGTACGGCTACAGTCTGATGACCATCGTGCTGCCTAGCGCGATTATTGCCGGACGCGTGCTTTCGGGGGAACTCGAGGTCGGACGGGCGATCCAGGCGGCTGGCGCTTTTGCGGCGATTCTCAGTGCACTGACGGTGATCATCGACAACTTCGAGAGCTTCAGCAAGTTTGTCGCCGGCATCGATCGCCTCGACAGCTTCGCCAAATTCCTTGCCCGGAAGGAGGGTGGCGCGCCGCAGGCCGGCGAGACCATCGCTTTTGTCGAGGATTCTCGCCTCTCCATCGAGAACCTCACGCTGCACACGCCGAACCACGAGCGAACGCTGATCAAGGACCTTTCACTGACGATCGATGCTGGCGCCGGCGTGATGATCGTCGGCGCCAGCGGTTGCGGCAAGAGTTCTTTGTTGCGCGCCATTGCCGGACTGTGGCGTTCCGGCAGCGGTCGCATCATCCACCCGGACGCCAGCGAGATGCTGTTCTTGCCGCAACGCCCCTACATGCTGCTCGGCAGCCTGCGCAGTCAGTTGCTGTATCCGCGCCAGGATCGAGCCATTTCCGATGCGCAACTTCGACGCCTGCTGGCGCGGGTCAATTTGTCCGATCTTGCCACCCGCTTTGGCGGGCTCGACGCCAAACTGGACTGGGCGAAAGTGCTCTCGGTAGGCGAGCAGCAACGCGTCGCTTTTGCCCGTGTGCTGGTCGCCGCACCCAAATATGCCATCCTCGACGAAGCGACCAGCGCCCTCGATATCGCCAACGAGGACAACCTTTACCAACAGCTGGCGGACAGCAAGACGACGCTGGTCAGCGTTGGCCATCGCCCATCGATACTCAAATATCACCCTCGGGTGCTGGAACTGACGGGCGATGGCGGCTGGTGGCTATATGCGGCGGACGACTATCGCTTCAGTCGCTAGCCAGCTACGCTGCGGCGGGCGCTGGCCTGGGGAGACGTCAGTTAGCCAGATGGAGCGGTTTGCCGCTCAACTGCGCGCGGATTTCACCATTCGGATGTTGCACGCTGTGCACGTTGATGTAGAGGTCGCCGGCCAGGTAACTCGAATACTGCGTCTCGGTCAGTTTGGCATCGGGGGGAAGGGCAAAGGTGTCGTTGGCGGTCTTGGTCAGCGTAATGATCGGGGGACCGTTCTTTCCGGCGGCGGCTTCGTGGATATGCGCCATGGTCGGGTCAAGCCCGGTCGTCTTGATGCTGCCAATCATCTCGTGGCCAGGCTGCACCGTGATTTGCCCAGAGGCCGTCGCCGCGGTACTTACCGGCGGCACCTCGGCGCCGCCTTTCAGCGAAATCGAGAGGGGTTGCTGGGCATAGAGGTTGGCCGAGGCGAGGAGCAGCAAGGCAAACGGAGCCAGCCGGCTGAGCCGGTTGATAGGGGTTCTTGACGGATTGCTCATGATTAACTCCTTGGAAAATCGTCGGGATGGCAAGCCACTGATGGGGGTGTGCTTCAGCGGTTTGCCCGATTGCGCGCCAGAAGTTCCTGGTCGGGCAAACTGCACGATGCACCGGGAGCCGCTACCGTTCCGTGCGCTAACCCACACAGCTAGGCGCTGCTTCCCTATGTTCGTTAGCGCACAGCAGCAGGTGTCAGGCCAGTGCATTCTTTGCCGCACTAGGGCAAGGAGCAGCGAAATGGGCAAGATGGGAATTCCGGGTGTTGTCTTGGGACGGGCGTCCCTGACGGGGCAAAGAGGCGCCTCATGAGCCACGCCAAGGCACGATTTGATCGGCCGTCCGGAAAATCGATGGGCGAACTTTTTTGGCTAGACAAAGGGTCTGCGCTGTTCATGGCGCATTCGCCAGCCGATCCGACCAAGACGGCGAGCTCACCGGTCATGACCTTCGCTGCCCGCCTCTTCGTTGCGCAATTGCTGCGCCAGCGGCGGCCCGATGCACTGCCCGTCGCGCGGCTCGGCAAGCGGACGCCGGCGCTCACCAGGTTTGAGGGGCTCGCACTCAATGGCTGAATCCACTTCTTCGCTGCTCTCTTCGCCTGCATCCTCGCGGCGCGTTCCCGGGCCGTTCCGCAAGGAAAATCTGCTGCCGGCGATTGAAAGCGTCCTTGATCCCGGTGTCTTGGCCGTCTCGCTGTGTCTGATCGGCATCGGCTTCGAAGGCCAATTACTGCCGCCGTATCTGATTCTTTCCGTGATGGTTTTTTCGATGGCCTTCCCGGGCGCCTCGCGTCTTCAGTCACCCGTCCGGAAGATAGTCATCGACGTCATTATCAGCTGGCTCCTGATCGCTTCCTTGCTGTTATTGCTGGGCTTTGCTACCGACTATATTGGTGAGTTTTCCTTACCCGCGTTGATTACCTGGCTGTGGGCCGCGCCGCTGTGTCAGGTCCTGGCCTGTCTGGCGTTGCGTGCCGCGGCGCCCTACCTGATGATGCTGCAAGGGCCGCCGAGGCGGGCCATTATCGCCGGCATGAATGAGCAAGGAATGGCACTGGCCAGCCGGATTGGCAAGACCCCCTATGCGCGCATCGAGCTCTCCGGATTCTTCGACGACCGCGACCGGCAACGCACCGAGCTGGGCGGGCCGGTCGAACAGCTCGGCAAACTGAAGGATTTGTCTTCCTTCGTCAAAGAGAATCACATCCATCTCATCTACCTGTCTTTGCCGATGACCTCGCAACCGCGCATCCTGGAGGTGCTCGAAGAACTCAAAGACACCACGGCATCGATCTATTTCGTTCCGGACATGTTTGTCACTGACCTGATTCAGGGGCACAGTGGCCTGGTCTGCGGTCTGCCGGTGATCTCCATCTGCGAAACGCCGTTCACCGGACCCAGCGGTACCATCAAGTGGGCGAGCGACATGTTTTTTGCCACGCTCATCCTGGTCCTGATCTCACCTTTCCTGCTGATCATCGCCGCTGCAGTGAAACTCGACTCGCCCGGTCCGATCATCTTCAAACAGCGTCGCTACGGGCTCGATGGCGAAGAAATCTTGGTTTATAAATTCCGGTCGATGACGGTTTGCGACGATGGCGGAACGATCCGGCAGGCGCAAGAGAACGATAGCCGCGTCACGCGGCTTGGCGCCTTCCTGCGCAAGACATCGCTCGATGAGCTGCCGCAGTTCGTCAATGTGCTGCAGGGTCGCATGAGCATCGTCGGCCCGCGCCCGCATGCGGTCGCTCACAACGAGCTCTACCGCAAGCTGATCAAGGGTTACATGATTCGGCACAAAGTCAAGCCGGGTATTACGGGCTGGGCGCAGGTCAATGGTTTTCGCGGTGAGACCGACACGCTCGAAAAAATGCAGTCGCGCATCGATTACGACCTCGACTACTTGCGCAACTGGTCGCTGAAACTCGATCTAAAAATCATTCTGAAGACGATTCTGGTCGTCTTCCGCGACCGGAAGGCCTATTGAGGTTTTGTCCCGGCCCGCCAGTCAGGCGAAGGGCGTCACGATCGGGCTAGTCGCTTCCAGGTATTGCCCGGGCCGCGCCGCGCGGACCACAATCAAAAGCCAAGGTGAATAGCCGGTGACGATCGCGGATGTTTCTCTCAACACAGATGGAATAAGGCGAAGGCGCCAATGACCCGCAGCCGTTCAGAACGATATTTCATGCTCGGACACCCCGGCAGCGGCGCTGCTCTTGACCGGGATGTTCTGACCTTCGTGCCGGTCGGGTGCCATCAGGATACGGCCGTCGATTTGGCGGACGCCGGGCCCCGTTTGGCGCTGTTGGCGGCTCTGCTGCCCATGCTGCTCATGACCCCACACGCCAGGGCTGACGCGGACGACACGGTCAAGGTGACCGTCGGGGCCACCGTTGTGCATGACGACAACCTTTTCCGGCTGTCGTCTAGCGCCGATCCGAACGTGGTACTGGGCAAGCCGACCAAGGGCGACGACATTACGATCTCCTCGCTCGCGCTCAAACTGAACAAGCCTTATTCGTTGCAGCGTTTTGAACTCGAAGCGAGCCTGGTCGACTATCGCTACCGTACTTTCGACTACCTCAACTTCACTGCCCTCAATTATGCGGCGGCTTGGCGCTGGAGCGTCACGCCCTTTCTGCACGGCAACCTGACCAGCGACCGCGCGCAAACACTGAACAGTTTCTCCGACTTTACGGGCTACGGTACGCGCAACCTGCGTACCGACGAGAACACCCGCTTCGATGGCGTCTTCGAAGTCAGCGGGAGCTGGCGTCTGCTCGGCGGCCTGGCGCAATCGACACGAACCAACAGCCAGTTGTTCGTCCAGGAGGGCGATACCCGCCTGAATACGGTCGAAGGCGGCTTACGCTACGATTTTCGTTCGGGCAGTTCGCTGAGCCTCGTCGCGCGAGACGGCCGCGGCGTGTATTTTAATCGGCCGCAGCCGCTATCTTTCCCCTCGCTATTCGACAACCGTTTCGATCAGCGCGAAAACGAGGTTCGCCTGTTCTGGCCGGTGACCGGCAAGACTTTCATCGACGCGCGTGCCGCTCATGTCTCGCGCACCCACGCCAACTTCGGTGAACGCGACTACGCTGGCAATGTAGGCAACGTCAATGTCATCTGGAACGTCACCGGCAAGACCGTCCTGACCGCCACCGTGGCACACGAGCTAAACAGCTACCAGTTCGCAGCCAACAGCGCCCCCCCGTTGGGGACCACCAGCTACGTTAGTATCGACCGTTTCGCGCTCGGCGCGTTGTGGCAGGTCAGCGCCAAGACGGCTTTGCGCGGGCGCTACGACTATGCGCAGCGGAACTATCGCGGTGCCATTGCGCCGAGCCCGTTCAACGATCGTGTTGATACTCTGCGCAGTACCCTGCTCGCGCTCGAGTGGCAGCCGCTACGCACGCTGCTGCTGAGTACCTCGCTGCAAAACGACCGACGCGCGGCGAATGAGCCCGGGCTCGACTTCGCGAGCACCGCGCTCCGCCTGACGGCGCAAATTAGCTTCTGATCCCCCGAATTCCGCCGCCGAGCGTCGCCACGGGAAGCTTTTATGTGCGTTGGCGCACAGAGCCTTTGACGCGAACAGGGATACCTTTGAACAAGCCTTGCGTTCTGCCCACCGGGGCGGACACCAGCAAATAATGGAGTTGCTCATGACTAACGCCTTGATTCGGATACTGAGCCTGATGGTTGCCTTGCTCGCGCTGAACGCCACGGCGCAGGACAAGGTCGAGTACTCGCTCGGTGCCGGAGACGCTATTCGCGTCCTGGTCTTCCAGAATCCAGATATGACCGTCGAAGCGCGCGTCTCCGAGAATGGTTCGATCACCTATCCGCTGATCGGCGCGGTCAATCTCGGCGGCCTTTCGATCAGCGCTGCCGAGAAGAAGATCGCCGCCGCGCTGAAGAGCGGTGGCTTCGTCAAGGAACCGCAGGTCAACATCGTCCTCATCCAGGTACGCGGCAACCAGGTCAGCGTACTTGGCCAAGTCAGTCACCCCGGCCGCTTTCCACTGGAGACCTTCGATACGCGTGTCAGCGACATGCTGGCTGCCGCCGGTGGTGCCACGGCGCTCGGTGACGATGTTGTCATCGTCACCGGTGCGCGCAACGGCAAGCCGTTTCGCCAGAAAATCGACATCCCGGCGCTCTACCTGAGCGAGCATTCCGAAGCCGACATTGTACTGTCCGGCGGCGACACCATCTACGTGGATCGTGCGCCGGTCTTTTACATCTATGGCGAAGCACAGAAACCCGGCGCCTACCGCATCGAACGGGGCATGACCGTCATGCAGGCCCTCGCGCTAGGCGGCGGCCCGACACTGCGCGGCAGCGAATGGCGGTTGCGCCTGCACCGCAAGAACGCGGCCGGCGTGATCGAAAAACTCTCGCCCGACATGACCAGCCCCGTCTTGCCCGACGACGTGATTTACGTCCGCGAAAGCATTTTCTAGGAGTCGCTTGCTCTCATGACCCTCCAACAATTCCTGCTCATCCTGCGCGCCCGCTCCCGGCTGGCGCTGTACACGCTGCTTGTCACGGTGCTCGTGGTGTTCCTCGTCAGCGTCTTGCTGCCCAAGCAATACACGGCCAGCACGGCGGTGGTGATCGATGTCAAGTCGCCGGACCCGATCGCCGGTCTGGTGTTGCCTGGCATGATCTCCCCTGGCTACATGGCAACGCAGGTCGACATCATCAACAGCGACCGCGTCGCCCAGCGCGTGGCCAAGCTGCTGCACATGGACGAAAGCCCCACGCTCAAGGAAGAGTGGCAGGAGGCCACTGAAGGCAAGGGCCAGTTCCTTGACTGGGCGGCCAATCGATTGCAGCGAAAACTCGACGTAAAACCATCGCGCGAGAGCAACGTCATCAACATCGGTTACACCGCCAGCGACCCGGCCTTTGCTGCAGCGGCGGCCAATGCTTTTGCCCAGGCTTACATCGATGTGAACCTCGAACTCAAGGTTGAGCCAGCCCGCCAGAACGCCGCCTGGTTCGAAGGACAAACCAAGCTGGTGCGCGACAAGCTGGAAGCGGCTCAGGCAGCCCTTTCCATCTACCAACAAAAGACCGGCATCGTGGCTACCAGCGAACGTCTGGATTTTGAGTCCGCCAAGCTCAACGACCTTTCCGCCCAGTTGACCGTAGCCCAAGGGCTGACCTCCGAGAGCCACAGCAAGAGCCTGGCAGCCGGTTCCAGCACGCTGCCCGAGGTGATGCAGAGCCCCCTGATCAACGGCCTGAAGTCGGATATCGCGCGCGTCGATAGCAAACTGCAGGAAAGCAACGTCAACCTCGGCAAGAATCACCCGCAAACGCAACGCGCCGAATCCGAGCTCGCTTCGCTGAAAGCCAAGCTGGCCAGCGAAACCCGGGCGATCGAAGCCAGCTTCGGTACTTCTTACCAGGTCGGCAAGCAGAAGGAGAAGGAGTTGCTCGCCGCCATTGAGGCGCAGAAAACCCGCGTCCTCGACCTTAACCGGCAACACGATGAAATCAGCGTGCTGCAGCGCGATGTCGAGTCGGCGAAGCACGCTTTCGAGGGCGTCAGCGAGCGCTCGGCGCAAACCCGCCTAGAGAGCTTGTCGATCCAGACCAATGTGGTGATGCTCAATGCGGCCGCCGAACCGGTCGCTCCGTCAAAGCCGAATATCTTCCGTAACGTGCTCGTGGCGACCTTCTTCGGCACGCTGCTCGGGATCGGTTTGGCGCTGCTGCTTGAACTGGCCAACCGCCGCGTGCGCTCGACCGAGGATCTGGCCGGAGCGATCGGCCTGCCGGTCCTCGCCAGCATCGCCTCGATCTTGCCTTCACCCTCCCGGCGCCAGACCTTGCGTCGCTTCTTCTCGCGTCGCAAGGCGCTACCGTCCGCGTTCGGCGCGGCCTCCTGATCCTTTCCCGGAATCCGACCATGAACCTGATCGAAGCCCATCGCTACACCGAGGGCGCCGCCAGCGGCGGCAGTCGTCCGATTGGCGCCATCCTCATTGATAGCGGTCGCCTGTCGACCGACAACGCTGAGCGCATTCTGCGCCTGCAAAAGGTGCAGGGAAAACGCTTCGGCGATGCGGCCATCGAACTTGGCCTGCTGGGCGAAGACGACATCCATTTCGCGCTGGCCCGCCAGTTCGATTACCCCTGCTTGGCGACCGGCGATACCAGTCTGAGCGACGAGTTGGTCGCCGCCTACCAGCCCTTCAGCCCGGTCGTCGAGCAACTACGCGCGCTGCGCAGCCAACTCATTTTGCGCTGGTTCGATGCCCAAGTGCCGCGCCAGGCGCTGGCCATTGTCAGCCCCGGCCGGGGCGACGGACGCAGCTTCATTGCCGCCAATCTGGCCATTGTTTTCTCACAGCTGGGTGAACGCACGCTACTCATCGATGCGGATCTACGTACGCCGCGCCAGCACGAACTATTCAAACTCGGGGCCAACGTCGGTCTGTCCGGACTGCTCGCTGGCCGCATCGGTATTGAGGGCATCTTGCGCATCCCTTCCTTGCTCGGCCTCTCAGTGCTGCCGGCCGGCACCGTGCCGCCCAATCCGCAAGAACTGCTCGGCCGCCCGGCCTTTGTCGAACTGCTGCAATCGATCAGCCATGATTTCGATGTGGTGATCGTCGATACGCCGGCCGGCGGCGAATTCGCCGACGCGCAAACCATTGCTGTGCGGGCCGGTGCGGCGCTCATGCTGGCGCGAAAGAACCGCAGTTCCTTGCTCGGCCTCGTCGAACTGACACAGAGCCTGCAGCAATCCGGCGCGACTCTGGTCGGTTCGGTCTTGAATGACGGCTGAGCCGGGGACGATGGAGGCTCCGCGAGCGCTGGACGCGCCCCCCGGGTTGCGCCGCCAACTTGGCCGGATGCTGCGTAAGTGCGCTTCCGGCAGGGGGCTCGTGTTAGCCGCGACCAGACAAACCAGACCAATGGTTGGTGCGTGTGTCCGCTAGCAAAGACTGGCCTCTCCGTTGGCGGGCCATGCTGGAGCGTGTGGTCCGGATCGAGACGGAGACAGCCCTGAGTGCGTTACTCGTCCGTCTTCGGCAACCTGGTACGCCGATGGTGCTAGCTTTTGTCAATGCACACGCCATGAACTCCCTGGCGTCGTCGGCTCGTTTCTTTGATGCGATTCACTCGGCCGATATCGTCTTGCGCGATGGCTCCGGGATGTCCGCCCTGTACCGCATGCTATCCCGGTCGCCGGGGCTGAATCTAAACGGCACGGATCTGATTCCGCGCATTATTCGGCAGTTCGATGGCGAAAAGATTGCGTTGTTCGGTACGCAGGAACCTTACCTGGACAACGCCCGGCGCAAGATCGCGAAAGATCTGGCAGCACATAGCGAACTGGTCACGGAACATGGTTTCCGGGAAGTAGACGCCTATGCCAGCCTGGCCTTTGAACAGCGTCCTGCCTTGATTTTGCTGGGCATGGGCATGCCCAAGCAGGAAGAGGTCGCCATGCGCTTGCGCTCGGCACTGAACTTCCCCTGCCTCATCCTGTGCGGCGGTGCCATTATCGATTTTCTCGGTGGAAAGACGGCCCGCGCTCCGCGCTGGATGCGCCTGGCCGGCGTCGAATGGCTATTCCGCCTTGCCTTGGAGCCGCGCCGGCTTTTTCGCCGTTACGTCATTGGCAATCTGTTGTTTCTTTCCAGAGCGCTCTATTTTTCTCTGTCCGTCAAACCGGGAAAGTAGGATTGTCGATCGGTAGGTGGCGTCAAAGCGCTGGCCCGGCGGCTAATTTCCGACAGCAATGCGAATTGACCCCTGCGGCGAACGATTAACCGGGAAAACCATATGCGTAACCTGTGGGTCGATTATGCCAAGGGTGTCGGCATCATCCTGGTTGTCTATGGGCACGTCGCCCGAGGCGTTTACAACGCGAAAATACCGCTGGACGCGTTCGTGTTCAGCACCGTCGATAGCGTCATCTATACCTTTCACATGCCGCTGTTTTTCTTCCTTTCCGGACTGTTTTTTTACGAATCGCTTGCCAAACGAAAATGGGCGGGTTTCATTGCCGGCAAGATTGACTCGATCGTTTACCCCTATATCGTTTGGTCGATCCTGCAGGGCAGTCTGGAAGTGGCATTGGGGCATTTTACGAATGGCAATGTGACCATTCAGGATGTATTGAGCCTGATCTGGCATCCGCGGGCTCAGTTCTGGTTCCTGTATTCGTTGTTCCAGGTACTGGTGCTGGCAAGTGCCCTCTATTTCAAACGAAACAAGTATTACTTTTTTGGCATCTCGGTTCTGGCCTCGACCGGATACCTGCTCGAAATTGGCTACGGCCGGTTCATCATCGTGACCGCGATTCTGCCTAATTTTTGTTTTTTTTCCTTTGGTGTCCTTTATCGGGAAGTCGGCGAGGTCTTGTTTCGCCACCGAAATAAACTGCTGCTTCCGCTTCTTGCAGCTTGCCTCTGGGGGCAGTGGTATTTTCATGTGGTTCTGGATGTGACCCACACCAGCAGCGGCATGTCCAAGCTCCTCTTGGCCACCGCGTCAATTCTTTGCGTATGCACCTTTTGCCAGGTCATCTCGGTCATGAATATCCCCGTTCTCTCGGCCTTGGGCAGGGGGTCGATGGTTATTTACCTGGCACACGTGCTGGCGGCAGCGGCCGTACGAATCTTGCTGCAGACGTTTCTGGGCGTCCAGAGCCCGTCCGTGCACCTTGCTTTGGGCGTCATCGCGGGGCTCGGCGGGCCCTTGGTGCTCAACGCAATCGGCGGTCGATTGGGGCTGGGCTTCCTGTTTGCTGTACCGCCCGCGCTTTCTGTGGAGCGCGCGTATCTCTCCCGGTCGGCCGGGAAGGGGCTTTGAGCTGCGCGGCGCAAGGTGACGTGGCGACCGGATCGCGCGGCCGGGAGTTTCGCTCTTTACGCGAACTGTGCCGGTGCCGGTTCGTACACCTGGTGGCGGTTCTTGCCCGCCTGTTTGGCTTGATACATGGCCTGGTCGGCATGACGCAACAGTGTGTCCGGGTCGCTGCCATCGTGCGGGAACACGCTGATGCCGAGACTGCCGGAGACACGGCACGCGTGCGTGCCGATCCGGACCGGCGCGGCCAGTGCCTTGAGCACGCGGTTGGCCGCGCGGGCGCACTCCTCGACACTACCCACGCCGCAGAGCAGCAACACGAACTCGTCGCCGCCCAGGCGTGCGACGGTGTCGCCGGTACGCAGGCAGTCGCGTAGGCGGCGCGCCATTTCGATAAGCACGGCATCGCCGGCATCGTGACCATAGTCGTCGTTGATGGCCTTGAAACCGTCGAGGTCGAGGTAACCGACTGCCATCAGGGTACCGCCGCGGCTCGCTTGAGCCTGCGCTTGCGTCATGCGGTCGGCGAGCAGCGCCCGGTTGGGGAGCTGTGTGAGCGCATCGTAGTGGGCGAGGGTTTCCAGTTCGGCCTGCTGTTCCTTGAACAGACTGATGTCGGTGAAACTACCGATGTAGTGCGTGACCACGCCGGTTTCATCAGACACGCTGGAAACGGTCAGGTGCTCAGGGTAGTTGCTGCCATCCTTGCGCCGGTTCCAGACCTCGCCTTACCAGTGTCCGCGCTCGGCGATGGCTTGCCACATCGCCTGATAAAAGTCGCGATCATGGCGTCCAGAGCGAAGCAACTGTGGCGTGCGACCAAGGACCTCATCGCGCCGGTAGCCAGTGATTTCAGAGAAGGTCGGATTGACTTCCAGAATCGTCAAAGCGGCGTTGCAGATCATGATGCCTTCGTGGGCGTGCACAAATACGCTGGCCGCCAACCGGAGTTCGGATTCGATCCGTTTGCGTTCGCTAATGTCTTCGAGGATAGCGATGCCGCCGAGGAGCTTTCCCTCTGCGTCGAGCACCGGCGCGCAGTTCATTGAGATCCACAAACCGACCTGGCCGTAGGAGGTGGTATAGGCGCCTTCGTAGTGCCCGGCCAGTCCACTGATGGCCTTGCGCATCGCCGGCAAGACCGACTGGTCACGCAGGACCTTGCAGTCGAGCCGGAGCGCTGTGTGTGGCCGCAGTTTCATGATCTGCTCGAAACGCTCGTTGGCGTAGGTGATCACGAGGTCGGCATCGTAATGCAGAATGCCGACCGGTGAGTTGCCAAGCAGCAGACGATAGCGCTCGCGGCTTTCGCGCAGCCGGGCCTCGCTTTCGATCAGCGCCTGTTGCTGGCGTTTCCTTTCGCTGATGTCGCGCGAGGAGGCGAACAAGTACTTCTTCCCGTCCAGGTCAAAACCTGAAATATTGACTTCGACGTCGATGATTTCTCCGTCCTTGCGCCGATGTCGGGTTTCGATGGTGGAGGTGGCGTCCTCGCCAAGCTTGCCTGGCAGGATCTTTTCGAAGAGCACGTCGGCCGGCCAGCGGACATCCCATTCGTTGACGCTCATGCCTTTCATCGCGTTGCCGTCGTAACCTAGCATGGTGCAGAACTGCTCACTGGCCAGAACGAGCCGGCCGCTTTCGTCGAGAATGTGAACGCCATCGCTGGCGTAATGAAGGAAGAGCTGATTCCTGAAACTTTCCCGCGCCATCCGGTCGAGGAGGCGCAGTACCATCCAGCCACAAAGCAGCGAGATGGTGGCGAACAGCAGATCGCCAGCGGCCGTTTTGTGGACCTCGGTGCGCCAGTCGGCCAGATAGCTCTCGCTGCTCAGACCGACGATAACGAACATCGGCGCGCGCTTCATGCGCTGGAAACTAAGAATGCGCTCTTGTCCGTCGGCGGTCTGTTGGGCGTAATAGCTGGCACTGGAGACGCCCGACTGCGTCAGGGCGCGCAATTCCTGCGAAACCGCTGTGGTGCCGACGATTCCGACCGGATCTTCGGCTGTAGCGGGGTTGCGGGCAATCAGCGCGAGGTCGGCGTCACGGAGCGCGATTATGCCACCGCGGTCGAGCTTGAAACGCGACAGCAGACCGCTGAAATAGTCGACGGCGATCGGCGCCGAAATGACGCCGGCAAAACGGCCGTCCGCCGCATTGAGCCGTCGTGAGAAGTTGACGATGGGCGTCTTGGCGACGCGCCCGATGCGTGGTTTGCTAACCTGCAGTCCAGCGTCGGGATGCTCGCGTTGATAGATAAAGTAGTCACGGTCGGCCCAACTGGCACCTTCCTGCAGATTGAGCCCCTTGCCGAAAATAACCCGACCATCGGCATTAGCGCCGCGGATCGCTTCGACCTCTGGCAAGCGCTGGTGATATCTGCTCAGGATGGCTTCAACCTGGTGCGGGCTGATCTTCCTTTCACCGAATTCGTCGAATTCGGCGAGCTCGCGCTGCAGTTCGTCGGTGATCGCCAGCAGCGCCAGATCGATCTTGTCGATGCTGTTCGAGAGGCTCTGGGCGATGGCTTCTGCCATGTTCTCGGTCAGGTCACGGGCGCGTAGCTCATACTGCTGCCTACTCTCGTAAAGGGCATAGGCGGAAAGCGCGACGACGAAAACATTGGCGCCGACGATGGCCGCAACAATCAGGGTGCGAAGAATGCGGGGCGAGACCTGGGGCAAGCCCTTGGGCCTTGCATTCATCGTTATCATTTCTGGTCTTTCGGTAACTGCAAAAATTTCTAATATGCGCGATGGTATATGACTTTTAGCGTAGCGGCTTGGGTGGGTGGCGTGAGCCGGTGCGAAGCGGGGCTTCTCGGGAGATCGTTTGGCGGCGTTGCGAAGATTCGCCTATGGCGGTCGCTTCCCGCGCGCAGTTCCAGATTCGTACAGTCAAATCTAATCAAGGTGTTGTAGAGTATTCTTCTAGCTGGCTTGGCGCCCGGACGATTTTTTCCCCCAGAGGAGACTCCATGAAACACCGCATCCTGCTTGCCGCCCTTGGTCTTGCCGCTGGCGCGAGTGTCGCCCATGCCGACGACGTTGTTCGTCTGGGCAACCTCAAGTTCGCGCACTACGGCGCGGTGTCGTACATGAAGGAGATTTGTCCGAAATACGGCATCAAGATCGACGAGCGGATATTCCCCAAGGGGCCGGACATCATGCCTGCCATTGTCGCCGGCGAGATCGACATCGCCGCGCTGGCTTCCGACGGCGCTATCTCGGGCCGCGCCAACGGCGTACCAATCGTCACCGTAGCGGGATTCGCCAAGGGGGGAGCACGCATCGTGGCGCAGGCTGAATCCGGCATCAAGCACCTGAAGGACCTGAAGGGCAAGAAGGTCGGCGTGACGCGCGGCGGCGCGCAGGAACTGGTGTTGCTCGCCGAACTCGACAAAGCCGGTCTGAGTTGGGGCGACAAGCCAGGCAAGGACGTGCAGATTGTCTATCTGGCCTTTGCCGACCTGAACCAGGCTTTGCTCGGCAAGCAGATCGACGCCATGTGTCAGTCCGAGCCGCAGTCCTCGCAAGCGATCAACAAGAAGTTTGGCGTCGAGGTCATGAAGCCCTATGACACGGCGATGGGCGAGCCCTACCGTCTGCTCGTGATGAGCGAGAAAATGTACGGCGAGAAGAAGGATGTCGCTCAGCGCTTGATGAAGTGCTTCGTCGAATCGACCGCGCTGTTCAAAAAAGAACCGGCGCTGGCCGAAAAATACGTGCGCGAGCAGATGTTCAAGGGTCAGATCAGCTCACAGGATTTTCGCGATGCGATGGATAACGCCCAATATTCCTACGACGTCAGCCTCCAGCACATCGACGTGGTGACCGAGTTCATGCAGAAGTACGGTGTCGGCCGCATGGCCAAGCCGCCAAAGGCCTCCGAGTGGGTGAAGCTGGATCTGCTGCAGAAGGCAAAAGTCGAACTTAAGGTTTATTGAGGCGGGAGAAATCGAGATGCTTGCCCGCTTCAAGTCCTTTGCCGTCGGCGTCGTCGTGCCGCTTGTCCTGCTCATCGTCTGGGAGGCCTGCGCCCGTGCCGGCTTCGTCTCCGAAGTGGTGATGCCGGCGCCGAGCGCCGTGGCGGTCAAATGGTGGGCCTCGCTGCTGCCCGCCCAGCCTTTCGATCCGGCCAGCCAGTCGCAGTTGGCGTGGATGTTCTCTGGCGAGATGGTCCAGGATGCCATGGCCAGCCTCTACCGCGTCATCGTCGGCTTTGTCGTTGGTGCCGGACTGGCGCTGCCAATCGGCCTGCTGATGGGCGCCCGGCCCCGTCTTTACGCGCTGTTTAACCCGCTGTTGCAGGTGCTGCGGCCGATTCCGCCGATAGCCTACATTCCGCTGGCAATCCTTTGGTTCGGCCTCGGCAATCCACCCTCGGTTTTTCTAATCGCCATCGGCGCGTTCTTCCCGGTGCTGATGAACACAATCGCTGGCGTGCGTCAGGTCGACGGTATCTACCTGCGCGCGGCGCGCAATCTCGGCGTCGGCTCGTGGGCGATGTTCACCCGCGTCATCCTGCCGGCGGCGACGCCCTATATTCTGGCTGGCGTGCGCATCGGTATCGGCACCGCCTTCATCGTGGTCATCGTCTCCGAGATGATCGCGGTGAACGACGGGCTCGGTTTTCGTATTCTCGAAGCGCGCGAATTCATGTGGTCCGACAAGATCATCGCCGGCATGTTTACCATCGGCCTGCTCGGCCTGGCCATCGATTCGGGGGTCAGTCACCTCAACAATCATTTGCTGCGCTGGCATCGCGGCCTTGAGCACTGAAAGCACCTCCGCATGAGCCAAATCATCATCAGTAAGGTGCAGAAGGTGTTCAAGACGCCAGACCGCGAGGTGGTGGCCCTGAAAGACATCGACCTTTGCATCGAGAAGGGCGAACTGGTCTGCCTGCTCGGCCCTTCGGGCTGTGGCAAATCGACGCTGCTCAACGCCGTGGCCGGTTTTTCGCTGCCGTCGGCCGGGGCCATTACCGTCGAGGGCAAGCAGATCGTCGCGCCCGGCCCGGATCGCGGCATGGTGTTTCAGGAATACGCGCTGTTCCCCTGGATGACCGTCGCGCAGAATATCGCCTTCGGCCTCGAAGTGCAGGGGATGGTCAAGAAGGCGATCGGTGAGAAGGTCGATCAGTTGTTAGAGATGCTGCACATGAAGGACTTCTGCGACCGTTTCCCGAAAGATCTGTCGGGCGGCATGCGCCAACGCGTGGCGATCGCCCGCGTGCTCGCCATCGACTCGCCGATCATGCTGATGGACGAGCCTTTCGGCGCGCTCGATGCGCTGACCCGCCGCAACCTGCAGGACGAACTGCTGCGCATATGGAAGGCGTTCGGCAAGACAATCATCTTTGTGACCCACTCCATCGAAGAGTCGATCTATCTCGCCGACCGCATCGTCGTCATGACCTATCGCCCCGGCACCGTTAAGCGCGACCAGCCCGTCGCTCTGCCGCGCCCACGTGACCCGTCGTCGGCCGAATTCAACGAACTGAAGCGCGAACTCGGCCGGTTGGTAATGGAAGAGCAGCAACGCCACGCCGATGAGGAGTTGAAGTTGGCGGTGGCCGACTGAAGGGCGCCGTGTTACCCAAACGCGCGGAAAGCCTCGTCCAAATGACCTGGTTGTTGCGTAGCAACCTCTAGGCAAACCCGCCGAGTGTGGTCGGGGATGGATAGCGCGGATCACGCAGTATGACCTCGGGCCACGTCATAGGTGTCCTTGCCCTGGTCGTTAATCGGGTGTTGCCTGTTGCTCGGTATACTGCCGGGGATGGCTAATCAGTGCCCCTCCGCAGGACACGGCGAAGTGACTGGATACTTTCCTTGCGCGGCACCCAGTTAGAAGCCTCTTTGAGACGGTTCGCCAAGACCGAAACGGTAACCAGAGGAGGATGGTCCACCAGCAAATGCGCCTGGTGCCGTTCGCCGTCCATCAGATCCGTCCCAAAGCGATGCCGCGCACCGGGAGTAACGGGCGTAGCAGCCGGCTTCGGAGGTTGAATTCCGGTCGTGCCGAATACGTGATTTGGGGTATTGCCGGTGCCGAACAGGATGCCTACGCTTTGCTAACCGGTTGAGCGTCCCAAACCTCGCTTAAGGGCTCCCCCATGACCATGACGTGCCGCGTCTGCGCTAACGGCGTTGGCAACAAGACCCATATCGCCCGGGAGATGATGTTTGGCTGGCGCGACGAATTTGCGTACATGGAATGTGCTGCGTGTGGTTGCCTGCAGAACGTCGCGGTGCCGGAGGATTTGGCGCGCTACTACGGAGCGAGCTACTATTCCGTGGGCGAAAATGCGCCGGCGTACCGGCCGGTCTACGACCGGTTGAAGAAGCTGCGCACTGGCGCCTATCTTTCTCGCAAGGGGCTGATCGGCGGCGCCTTGCTCAGGAAGTTCGGCTCGCCGGACTTGCCCGCTTGGGTGACGCGGGCTGGCGTGCGCCAGGACAGTCGTATTCTTGAGGTGGGGTGCGGCTCTGGTGCGCGCCTCCTTTCGCTACGCTCAGAAGGTTTTAGCCAGCTCGCGGGTGCCGATCCGTCTCTCGAAGCCGACATCGACTACGGGCGCGGTCTCAGGATCAGCAAGGCGCACGTTTCGGAGATCAAGGACCGGTACGAATTCATCGTGCTTGAAGATGCGTTCGAGCATATTCCAGACCCTCATGCCACCTTGGCGGCCCTGAGTTCGCTGCTTGAGCCCAACGGCGTGTTGATCATTTCGATACCGCTCGCGGGCTATGCCTGGCAACGCTACGGCGTTAATTGGGTGCAGCTCGATGCGCCGCGGCACCTGTATCTGCACACCGAAAAAAGCTTCAGAATTCTGGCGAACGCGATGACCGTCATGGACGTGCAGTACGACTCCGGGCCGGTTCAGTTCTGGGGGTCGGAGCAGTACGAAAAAGGGATCCCACTCCTTGACGAATGCTCCTATCGGGTGAATCCGGACAACGGGATATTTTCGGCGCAACACATCGCCGAATTCGCGAACAAAGCGCAAGAACTCAACGCGCAGCGCCTGGGCGATCAGGCGACGTTCTATTTGCGCAATTAGTCGGGCCAACTTCGGCGTTCGCCCCGATGCGCCGTCGCCAGCGCAAGGCTGCTCACTGCGCCGCTGCTTCAGCTTTTTTTTGTAGCAGGCAAAAGGCAAGGGCCTTGTCCTGTTCGCTGGGGCTCAAATTGCCACCCGTCGTTTCGTGCCCGACGAAGTGCAGGCGGAAAGCCTGCAACGCGGCCTCCGGCCTGGCCGGGTCGTAACCGAGGGCGGTGAGGGCGAGGGGCAGGTCGTAGTCGCTCGGTGCCGGCGGCAAAGGCGCTTCGCACCACAGTCCGAAGCCCTTTTCGGCCAATCTCTTCCAGGGAAATAGCGCACTGGGGTCGGTCTTTCGCCGCGGCGCGATGTCGGCGTGGCCGATGAAGTTGGCGGCGGGAATGTTGTAGCGCTGCCGGACGTCGGCGAGCAGGACGAGCAGAGCGTCGATTTGTGCGTCGGCAAAGGGCTCGCTGCCGTTGTTGTCGAGTTCGATGCCGAGCGACGCCGAGTTGATGTCGGTGTTGCCACCCCACCACGATTTTCCGGCGTGCCAAGCACGCGCCTTTTCGTCGACGAGTTGGACGACGGTGCCGTCGCGGCCGATCAGGTAATGCGCGCTGACCTTGCGTTCCGGCGTGGTCAGCGTGCGCAGCGCTTCTTCGAGCGTGTTGTCGCTGGTGTGGTGGATGATCACCAGATTCGGGCGGCGCTCGTCGAAATTCGGCGACGCGCTGCGTGGCGACAGCGGCGCGCAGGCGGTGAGCAGGGCGGCGATGGCGGTGGCGAACAGGGCGGAGTGCAGAGGGCGAAGGGTCACGGTCGGGTGGCTGCGGTTGGGAGAAGGGTATTGTCCTCGCGAATCCGCCGGATGCGCAATCGCTGTCCGCTTGCCGGCGTCGGCGTCGGCGCTGCTTGCTTCAGTTGCGCCGTGAAAGGCTCTATCTCGGGGAACCCATTGGCCGCTTGCCGGGTCTTGCTAAGAGTGCACGCAGTGCCGACGTTTCAGTCTTGTTCCCTTCATTTTCGCCTGCAGGAGGTGGCCGGAAATGGATGAACTGCTGGCCTCTCTGTTGGCCGCGGCGATTCAGTTCAGCGGATTGTCGCCCATTGATGTGGGGCCGCCCGTCAAAGCGATGCCTTACGATGCCATGCTGGTCGAAATATGTGCGGACCTGCGCGCCGACCACGCGTTCTTGCTGACGCAGTATCGCCAGTGCGCCACCCATCACCAGTTCACCTTGGGCACCTGCGACGAGTTGAAAAGCAAGACGGATCGCTACGACCAGTGTACGCACCAGCGGGGTCTGGTGGCAGCGTTCATCATCGGCCAGCATCGAATCGTGTACCGCGACGATCTGAATCTCGACGACGATACGGACAACTCATTCTTGGTTCATGAATACGTGCATGCGTTGCAAAGCCATCATTTTGGCGACCAGGTGTTCGATACCTGCGAGGGTGTCCTGGCGGCGGAAAAACAGGCCTACGCGGCGCAAGAGCAGTACCTGCGGGCGCGCGGCCAGCTCTTGGGTGTGGGCGATCGCCTGCGCCAGATCACCTGTCGCGACATCCGCTAGCACACTGCGGCGCATTAGCGAAACAGATAGTTATCCGCAGCCAGCGAATCCCCGATCCAGCCGCCACCCATCCATTCCGTTTGATGGGCCTCGCCCGCCGCGCCAAGCGCGACAAAGAGCGGCAGGAAATGTTCTGGCGTCGGGTGCGCGAAGCTCGCGTGCGGTGCCGCATGCAACCAGTCGAGCAGCGGCTCGCTCTCGTTGCGCATCAGATGTGCGTGGACCCAGTCGCGGAAGGCGCGGGTATCGGGCGCCGGGTGCGTCGCGCTCGGCTGCATGTAATCCCGGAGATTATGGGTTAAGTGGCCAGAGCCGACGATCAGGACGTTCTCGTCGGCGAGCGAGGCCAGCGCCGCGCCGAGCGCGTAGTGGTGACGCGCGCAGCGTTCGGCTTGCACGGAAAGCTGCAGCACTGGCACGTTGTGCGCGGGAAACAGCGCGCGCAGCGGCACCCAGGCACCGTGGTCGAGGCCGCGGCTGGCGTCGATGCCGGTCGCCATGCCGGCGTCGGTCAGTTGCTGCTTGATGCGCTGCGCCAGTGCCGGGGCGCCAGGTGCCGGATAGCGCAACTGGTAGAGCGCGTCGGGAAACCCGCCGAAGTCGTGCATCGTCTCCGGATGTGCACTGCCGGTGAGGATCGGCAGTCGCGTGTTCCAGTGCGCGGAAACCATCAGGATCGCCGCCGGCGGGCGCAGTCGTTCGGTTAGCGCAGACCACGTTTGCGCTAGCTCGTCGCCGCCCAACGCTGTCATCGGCGAGCCATGTGAGAGAAAGAGAACCGGCTGTCTGGCGTCCATGGGGTGCCGCCTTTGTCTTTGTGTTTGGAGGCGGCATCGGCTGCCGCCCCCAGAAGGTGTTTCAGCTGCTCGCTTTTTCCGCAGCCAATGCCTCACGCACGCTGGCGCGGCTGGCGACCCGCTGCTGAAAGGCCGCCAGTGTCGGCCACTTGCCCAGGTCGATATCCAGCCACTGGCCCCAGTTGAGGATGGTGAACAGGTAGCCGTCGGCGACGCTGAACCGATCGCCCAGCAGGTAGTCGCGCGTTGTCAGATGCCCAGCGATATAGCCGAGGCGGTTGGCGATCGTCTCGCGCAGGGTGCTCTTGTACGCATCCGGGGTATTCGGCCTGAACAGCGGGCTGAAGCTCTTGTGCACCTCGGAATTGATGAAGCCAAGCCATTCCTGCAACCGGTAACGCTCGAAGCTGCCGGCCTTCGGCGCGAGATTGGCTTCCGGCTTCAGATCGGCGATGTACTGGACGATGGCCGGGCCCTCGGTGAGGCGCGTGCCGTCGTCCAGTTCGAGGACGGGAACGTAGCCTTTTGGATTGATCGCGGAAAAATCGCTGCCGTCGGCCAGTTGGTGCGTCGCCAGGTCGACGCGAACGAGTTCAAAGTCGAGGCCGGCCTCGCGCAGGGCGATATGCGGCGAAAACGAGCAGGCGCCAGGGGAGAAGTAGAGTTTCATGGTTTGCTCCTTAATGTTAGGGCACGCGCTATCGATGTCGCGTTGGAGTGCACTCTAGGCGTCCCGGACGAATGAATAAACCTGCCTATAATTGAAGCTGTGTTGCAAAGGTCGGGATAATCAATTGGACATATTTGAAGCCATGCGTGTTTTCTGTTCGGTGATCGAGGCCGGCAGTTTTGCCGCGGCCGCCGGGCAAATGGGGCTTTCAACTTCGGCCGTATCGCGCCACGTGGCGCAGCTCGAAGCGCATCTGAACGTGCGTCTGTTGAACCGCACGACGCGGCGGATGAGTCCAACCGAGGAGGGCTTCGCCTATTTCGAGCGCTGTACGCAATTGCTCGCCGACTTGGAGGAAAACGAGGCCAGCGTCGCTGGCGAAGCGTGCCGACCACGCGGTCGCCTGCGCCTGACGGCACCGATCGCGCTGGCGACGCTGCGCTTGGCGCCGGCCTTTGCCGCCTTTGCGCAGGTCTATCCCGAACTCGTGCTTGACCTCGTGCTGTCGGACAACGTTGCCGACTTCGCCGAGGAAGGTCTGGACATGGCGATCCGCATCGGGCGGGTCGGCAGCGAAAACGTTGTGGCGCGCCGCATCGGCGAAACTGAGCTGCTGATCGCCGCCGCGCCGGCCTATCTTGCGCATGCCGGGACGCCGCGCACGCCGCAGGACTTGACGCGCCATACTTGCTTAACCTACACCTATGCGGCGAGTGGCAACCAGTGGCAGTTCGAAGATGCGACCGGGCAACTTGCCCCGGTGCGCATCACCGGGCCGATCAACGCCAATAATGGCATGCTGCTCGTCGAACTCGCGGTGGCCGGCAGCGGCATCGTTCAGGCGCCGTGTTTCGTCCTACAGTCGGCTATCGTCCGCGGCGCGCTGGTCCGCCTGCTGCCAGACTGGCGTGGGCAGCGCCTGCCAATCCACGTCGTCTATCAGACGCGCCGGCATCTGTCGGCCAAGGTGCAGGCGATGACGGGTTTTCTCGCCAACTGGTTCGAGAAACGGGAGGCCGCGGGGATCTGAACCCGGCGGCAAAAAGGCGATCACACCAGACAAGCGCCTGCTTGCCCGGTAGACTGGCGGCCGAACGCAGCCCACCTACAAGATTGGAAAAGCATGGAAGAGAATACAGAGACGAGCGCCGAGATTTTACGCGTTACCGGAATGGTCGTCGCCGCGATGCGCCTATCGACGGACCCTGTGACCGCCGCCAGCGCCGAGAGCGTCGCCTCGCTGAAGATCGAGCGGACGGAACAAGCGATTCATCTGGCGCGCTGCATTGCGGCCTTCACGACTGATGATTCCCTGGCCACTGAGATGACCGAATTTGTCGGCGAGTCGCCGAAGTTCCTGGTCAGCAAGGTGCTAGCGGTCAACTACCCTCCCGAACAATGCACCGGCGAGCACGCCGAGCTCGAAAAACGCATCTGGAAGGTCCTCTACGCCGGACGTCGCGAACGCTCGCGGGTCAAGGAAACACTGGTTCGGCGGGGGGCGCTCTAAGACCGGCTCAGTGATCCCGCCCATCCACCCGGGCCTGCGCCAGGTATGGCACGTAGCGCCAGCCGAGGATGCCGAAGGCGAGCAGCCAGCAGATCGCCGTGAGGTAAAGCCAGTGCAGGTAGCCGGCCGGGAAGAATTGCGGGCCGACGATGCGGGCGACGAAGGCGAGGATCATGATCCATAGCACCAACTTGTCGATGCGGTCGAAAACCACCTTACGCCCGGTGTGGCCCTTCGATATGCGGACCAGCATGGCCGGGACGATCATGCCCATCGCGCCGACGGTGAAGACATGGATGGATACCGCGCCAACCCAGACCGGATGGACGATCTGGTCGAGAAATACAATGAATAGTTGGGCGACGATCGCCGCGTAGCCGAGGTACATGATGCCGACCTCGAGCCGCCGCAGGGCCAGTTGCGGCTGCCAGAAAGCGAAGCGGCCGGCGAGCAGCAGGGCCAGCAGCAGGGCGATCCAGCCCGACAGCGGTGCGGGCAGCAGACTCTCGAAGACCATGAGCAGACCGAGGAATTTGATCGCCTTGTTCAGTGGTGTCTTGTTCACGAGGGTTACCTGAAAATTGCTCTTCATGAACGGCGTCAGCGTCCGCTCGAGCATCACCAGAAAAGCCAACCGGAACAGGCCGAGCGCCATGCTCGAGCCGATCGGGAAAGTGTTGGCGCCGAGCATCTGGTGTTTGGCGAGAAGAAAAAGCGGCAGGACGATCAGGAAAAAATAGTTGTCGCGGTAGGAATCGGTTTGGCGATGGCGGATCAGTGTCGACATCAGCATGGCGGCAATCGAGCCGAGAAAAAGGTTGTTCGACAGATGGAAGGCAAACGGTGGCCAGCTCCCTTCGAACCACATGCCGGCGCGCTCGAAAAGCCAGGCGGTAACAAGGAAGATCAGCGCGTTGCCGTGGTAGCCGCGCACTGCGACCCAGTTCTTCGTTGACGTGAGCAGGAAGCCGCCGAGCACCGCCCAGCCGAAGCCGAAGAACATCTCATGGGCGTGCCACTGGAACATCGAAAATGAGGTCACCGGCGGCGCGACGATGCCACCAAGGATCAGCACCCAGAGCAGCGGCAGGCTCAGTCCAGCCAGACAGGCAAGGCTAAAAAACGGGCGGAAGCCGACCTGCCAAAGTGGGTGTGCGGAGAACTGGTTGTGCATTTTGGCGGGTCTTCGTGCTTAACGTTTTCGAGCGCCGAGTATATCGGGATGGTGCGGCATTTCGCGGCTGCTTTTGCGGGTGGGGGAGGGGGTCGCGCCGATTGTTGGTAACATGTGGCGCATGAAAACACCGACTCCTGCTTCAGAACTCATCGATTTTCACGGTCTGCCGGCCGTTCGCCTGGCGACGCCCGACGGAGCACAGGCCATCGCCACCCTGCATGGCGCGCATCTTGTCTCATGGACACCGGTTGGCGGCGGCGAGCGCCTGTATCTCAGCGAGCGTTCGCGCTTCGCCGCGAGTCACGCCATTCGCGGCGGTGTCCCGGTGATTTTTCCGCAATTCGGCGATGGCGGCCCGCTGCAAGGTCCCAGGACAAGTCCCTCGGGAATGCGTCACGGCTTTGCCCGCCTCAGTAGCTGGACGCTCCTCGATACGCGGCACGACAAGGACTACGCCTGCGCCACCTTTCGCCTGACCGATAGCGAGGCGACGCGCGCGATTTGGCCGCATGCCTTCGCCGCCGAACTGACCGTGATGATCGAAGGAAAGCGCCTCGACGTCGAGTTCGAAGTGGAGAATACCGGCAGCGAGCCGTTCTCCTTTGCTGCCGCGCTGCATTCCTATTTTTCCGTCGCCAAGGCGGACATGTGTAGCTTGCAAGGGCTGGAGGATTGTCACTATCTCGACCGGCTCGACGGCGGAAAATACAAGCACGAGGACAGCGAAGCGCTGTCCTTCGACGACGAAATCGACCGCATCTACCTCGCTGCGCGCAAGCCGCTGCTCCTCTGGGAGCCGGCACGTCACCTGGCGATCGAGGCCGACGGTTTTCCCGACGTGGTGGTATGGAACCCCTGGCAGGACAAGTGCGCGGCAATGGACGACATGCCGCCATTGGGTTTCCGGCAGATGCTCTGCGTCGAGGCCGCGGCGGTTGGCCAACCGCTCGAATTGGCGGTTGGCGAGCAGTGGTGCGGTCGGCAGACGGCGATCGCGCTGTGATGCTGAAGATTCTGTTCCAGGCGTTGTACCGGAATTGTCGGTCAGTAAGTCAGTAATAGTCCGGCAACGACGCGTTCCAATCGTTAACACGTATTTTTCGGCCTCGTTGGCCATGAGGTGATTCTCTTGGATGATGAATCGCTCGAAAGTCTGTTTGCCGAACTGGAGCGGTTTGGCGAAGTCAACGACAAGGCCATCAGCGAGCGGCCGCGTCGCATGCTGAATATCACCCGCGATACCGTGCAGCTTTTCGCGTACAAGGATAACGGTCCCCCGATCTTTACGGGCAACCCCGCTGCGTGGAAGCCTGTATTTGAAGAGCTTCTGCACGGCCTCGGCCTCTACCGGCTTGATGGGGAGGCGCTTGGCTATCGTGCGGCGGACTCAGAACGGTGCCGGGCAAGTGTAGGTGAGCAGCTCGCCGCTTTCCGGATGCGTGAAAGTTAGCCGGTCGGCGTGCAGCAACAGGCGCGGCGCCTTGGCCTGCACAGTGGTGTCGGCGTAGAGCGCGTCGCCGAGGATCGGGTGGCCGAGCGCCTGCAGATGCACGCGTAGCTGGTGCGTGCGGCCGGTCTCGGGGCGGAGCTCGACGCGTGAGTTGTGTTCGACTGGGTCGTAGCGCAGCACGCGGTAGTGGGTGAGTGAGGGCTTACCGGTAAGGACGTCGACTTTTTGCCGCGGGCGATTCGGCCAGTCGGCGGCGAGCGGCAGAGCGATGTCGCCGTGGTCCGTCGTCATCACGCCATCGACCACGGCGACATAGCTTTTTTCCACCCGACGATCCTGGAAAAGAATGCTTAGCCGACGCTGCATTTCCTTGCCGCGCGCGAACACCAGCAGGCCGGAAGTCTCCATGTCGAGTCGATGCACGATCAGCGCGTCGGCGAATTCGGCCTGCACCCGGCGGGCCAAGCAGTCCTGCTTCTCGGCGCCGCGACCGGGCACCGAGAGCAGGCCGCTCGGTTTGCCGAGGACGACTAGTGCGTGGTCACCGTAGACGATGTCGAGCCCACGATGCAGCGGTGGGACGTAGGATTTTTCGGTCATGTGCGACGTGTGCGCCTAATCGTCCTGCGCCGGCCAGCGTGCGCCGAGCTGCGCGGTTGCGTACCAGTCGTTCAGTGCGGCCGCGGCCGCGTCGCCGGCGGCCGGCGACCAGTGTGCGTAATCGGTTTCGGCAATCGGCCGATAGGGGCCGTGCTTGACTTCGAAGATGACTGCACCGGAATCGAGCGACAGGACAGCGTGCCAGGTACTGCCCGGGATTTCAACGACGCGGCTGGCTTCGCCGAGCACCGTGCGTTCAGTGAGCGTGCCGCTTTCGTCGAAACACAGCACGATGAAGCGTCCCTTGAGCGGAAAGAGCAACTCCCAGGTGTGCTGGTGGCGATGCGGACGAACGTAGGTCGCCGGTTCCATGGCAATCGCCAAGCGCTGGATCGGGTCGGTCAACTCGTCGTGCAGGTTGAGATTGGCGCGCCGCCGGGGCGAGGCTTGCGCCTGCACGCCGAGGCTGTGCAGTAGGGCCGGGGTGATTTGTTTCAAGGTGAAGCTCCTTGCCTCAAAGGCAACATTGTCGCGCCAATCGGGCGCCGGCGCATGGTTCGCTGGCAAATCCATTGGGTGTAGGTCTACAACTGACAATAAAACCAATAGGTTACAGAGGTAGCCCAGCATCTGGAGACGAATTTAGTACGCTAAGGGTGGAGGTGGGCCGATCTTTATGCTAAACGGTAGTTTTGTCTTG